>OFMR01000560.1_pt1 | contig 22786 bp, 9 predicted proteins | sample 1541931 | NCBI WGS metagenome assembly OFMR01 (sample SAMN04209224, study PRJEB22552) | human gut metagenome | biome: gut; material: feces | host: Homo sapiens | place: USA: Oklahoma | reverse complement strand
ATAGCAGAACTTAAAATATAAATGAGGTTGTGCCAACGTTTTGACACAACCTCTTGATTTAAGCAGCTCTCATTGCATCATATAACTGGTTTACTGCATTTATATTTGTACCCTGCTGCGCCTGTTGAAGTAACTGAGGAGAGATACCTTCAGGTATTTTGCCCTGCTCCAGTTGCTCTTTCTGAGATTTGATGCTTTGCAGCAATTCATCTGCAAACGGAAAATCCCCATGCTCAAGCAGCTGCTCTACACTGATTGCCTGAGACTGGTACAACTGCATAAGCATATCGTTAGCAAGATGCCTGTATGCCGGTGTTGAAGTGCTTTCGGTAATGCTTAAATCAAATTCTACATCACGTATTTTCTTCGGGTCATATTCGATTTGTGCACCACTCTTGCCTGCAATATTGAATACACGTTTGCTATCATAAAACTGTTGCATATTCTTCACGTCCTTGTATGCACCGTCAACTACAAAGCAACTGAACGACTCCAGCAAATCAAGTAATGATTTGGTGGCATTTTCTGTCTGTTGGTTATAGTGTGATGCGCTTTCTCCCGAATATCCCGGTTTCCCTTGCAATGCACCTGTCACGCCTGAAATGTCCTCAAAGAACTTCAGCTGTATATTGAGCAATTCTGCAATACCTATGTTGGTGGAATTGTTGGCTACCTGCTCCGGAACCTTACCACTCTTGCTCGGCTTATAGACAATCACGCCGTTAAACTCGGTCCAACTCTCTGCAATATCGTCAATGCTCACACCATCAGGAAGACAATCCTCCGGCATCATCAGCACACCTTTTGCGCTTGCCCTCATAATCCAGTCATAGAGAGTTATCAACCGGTTGGTATATCTCTGCTGGTCGATTACATCAGCAACGAATGAATGGATTTCACCATCAATGAACGGATATGCCTTGAAAACATATGGATGGCTTCCATGCTCGTAAGGCGTTTCCCCCTCCCTCAATATGTCGCCAAAAGGAGAAAGGTAATAGAAATACCAATAATCGTCCACAAACCAAGTAGCTTTTATCAACGGAACCTCATCTTCCGGCATACCGGCTTCCTTGGCCATACGCATACGTTCTTCATTTTCAGTAAGCACCACTTGTGCGTAATCTTCTTCGTCTATTTTGAAAATATCGCCGTTTTGGTAGTCATGGCAACAGTATCTCGGTTTTTGCTCCTTGCGCCATATCTCTATCACACGGCATCGTCCCGGCTCGCTTGTGAATAGAAAATCGTAGTTTTCCAAGCGGCTATACCCGAAACGCTCCGCATATGTGGCTATGTAATCTTTCCTTGCCGCCCACTTGTAAATGTCACGCAATTGTCTGTATTCCTGCGGACTTGATGCGAACTGTTCACACAACTGCCCGAAAGAAATGTCGTGAACTTCTCCAAGCACGGAAACATCCCAACCTCTGAAATCTCTCATGTTGTTGTCGATAAAGAAATTATTGGGTTGCACATAGTCCGTCCAACAATCCTCTTTTCCATTACGCCAACCGTACGACTTACGGTGAACGATAAAACCGCTTATCAGGAACTCTTCCATTGTTCGGGCATATACATCGTTCATTCGGTTAAGCTGCATGTTGCATTGAAGTATCGTACTCATCGTTTCACCAAGTTTCTGTTCATCCCGATCACGTGCGGTACAGGTCGGTTCTTTACTTTGGCTTCGATACACGCCAAGCACGCTTCGCACAAGTCTACGGATAAGGTTGTTTTTCAAAGGCACGTTGCCTTGACTTTTAATGTATTCTTCCTCGCTCATGGATTTTCCGTCCACACAAATCATATCGTCCCATTGGAAACCGTAGGTATAGCGTTTGTTCCGTTCCCTGTCTTTCCGAAAATCTTCCATCTGATTCCAATAGTATTGTGCTTCCATCAGAATATCAAATGCCCGGCGGTCTCCATATCGTTTTGCAGAAACAACGGTGTCTATCTCGGTAGCATCATCTCGTTTGGTAGAGATACGGCTCATGGGTAGCAACTTTCTTTTGTTCTTATTCGTATCCATAATTTCATCGTTTTAATGATTGCTCGGAACAAATATACTGCTCCGGGCAATCATCCTATGTTTAACTATTTACGGATCTCTAATTCTTCCAACTTGCCAAGCATTTCAACTTTCAAGTTCATTATCATGGTTTCTACCTCCTCACGCTGGGTTGGGTCAATAAGTTTTAGAGCATTGCTTGCTTTTTGTATAGCATTATAATAGCCTTTAACCAAAGCGTAGCGTTTGAATACCTCTGAATTGATAAGTTCATCTATCTTTTCAGCGTACTCGATGTTACCCATTCTGACCTGATTCTTGTATCCGCTTAGAGAATGCTGGACATCTTTCATCTCATCGACAGCATCGGAATACTCACGGTTGATTTGACTGCCTGTTGTCCGTTCATCTGCTGTTTGATAGAAACTGCTGATGACAGGTACATTACGCCATTCCTGCAAATCTTCATTCCATAGCATTTCTAATGTCTTTTGGGTCTTGTTCAGTGTTTTGCCGACACCTCCGAGATAACTCTCAAACAGATGTTCAATCAATGCAGGGTTAAGGTCTATTATTCCTTTATTAACATTGTTGCCTCCTGTTATCTCGTTCAGCCATCTTGTACCGTCAACAAGCCAAGGGGCGGTACTCTTGTACGCCTTTGTCCACTCTGGATCCATTTCGTTCCACGTGTGTTTACGGTAAATAGGTTTGCCAAAATAATCCTTATTGGCTATAATCTGCGCAAAAGGTTGTCCGATAGTCGGTGTAAGGCTTACTGCAACATTTCCTCCGTTGCCTGTCAGGTCGATAGGTAGCATGGACGAGAATCCGGTTGCTGCCTTGCTTAAACCGTCTTCAATATTTTCCTTTCCGGCAAGGACTGAATATGCTATTTCTCCCATACTGTAGAAAGGTCTCATTTCGTGTGGTAATGGAAGCGTCATATATCCGTTTTCACTCCAAGGTACATAAAGGACGAGGTTGTTCCTGCGTACCCATTCCGGTAAATCCCAATAACCGTTGTCATCGTCATCTCCACCAAGCAGAGCCTGTATAGCCAAGTTCATCATCGGAATAAGGAAACCTGCCGATGAGAACAGGGTTAATGCCATAGTGGTTTTGGCAGGGTGTTTTGCCATAAGTTTACCGAAGTTCGCCACGCTCTGAATGGCTGCATTGAAGAAGATGTAACTGAAGTTCATGACACTTGCTCCCAGTCCTCCACTTCCTTTCTTGTTGAAGTTGACCGTAATCTCTTTTGCGTCATATATGGACTGCGCCACATCTCTGCCCATTTGGCGGCTTGTCATATACACCATGAAACGGGTGGTGTCCTCTGCGCTTCTATTCAGAAACTCCACGCTGTCCCACAATCCGTTCCATGCTTTTTGGGTAATGGAACTTTTACCTTCAGCTTCTTTTACGAAACGCTTGATGTTGCGTTTGTAGTCCTAAACCGTATTCAATTGGGTAAATCCCGTTTCGCCTCCATTACGGATAAACTCGTCAAAATAACGTTCCAAATCGTTATTTCTATCAAGACTGCCGTTTTTGTATTTTACAAGCAGACGCGGCAGTTGAGCCTTAATCAGGCATTCTGTTACATTCTTGTTATACTTGGCTGTATATGCAGCGTTTTCTTTAATGGCTACTGCCGTACCTGCCCAAATGATGTCTCTTGACAGGTTGCTCACGACAAAGGCAGGGTTCATTGAAGTAAATGCCCTTGCCATAAGATTCTTTACCGCTTTTGCAGCCTTGTACAGACTGCTGTCGTTTACATCCGGGTTGGTCAATCCGTTGATGGCTTGTGCCGCTCTTGGATTGCCATTGATATAAAGGCAATATTCCTTACCGGCTCTTTTTACCCTTACAACGTGTTCCTGACCTTCACGTTTCGTAATATGCATACTTAGTTTCAGCCCGTCCTTCTTTTTCGTGGCATTATCTCCGAGGGCTTCCATTTCCTGCTCGAACTGCTCGACAATGGATGCCACCTCATCACCTGTCGCATCTTCCGGGATTACAGGGTTTCTTGCTTCCCATTCACCTGTGGCATTGTCAAGCACATACCATTGTTCGCTGATACTTACAAGTTCATTCGGATTATTGAGAATGAAGTTCAGAAATTTCTGCTTCATCAAGTTCCTGTTTCCTTGAACAATGCTGCTTTCTGCCATGAATCCAATGGTGGCCAATGGGTCGTCAGCCAGACTTGTACGTCCTTCCGCTGTTTTCAATGTCGGAGAAAGCATCAGACGGTTGCTTGTCATATATTCGTATTCGTTGGAAGCGACTTCGCAATTCCAACCTCTTAATGGTACATAATATTTAAACATTCCACGAACTTTGTCGTAAGTGGATTTGCTCATCAAGCCGCTATTGTAACTTTTGCGTAGCGTTTCTTTGGTCGCAGCGTTGATTTTATCCCACAATTCGGACACACTGTATTTGTTCTCGAACTCATCAACTATCATTTGTGCAGCCTCGGTGAAATTATCTTTATCACCGGTCAATTCAGTCAAACCCGAATAATCACGTGCAATAGTACCGTCCCAAGTGTCACCATCCTGTTCTGCATCTCGTTTGGAGAATTCCTCATTACGCTCCAGACCATGCTTTGCTATGATGTACGACTTCAACTCTTCATAAGATGCACCTGATTTGATAAGTTTCTGAATAACTTTCATCAGAGGTTTATAGAAATCCCTTTCATATATCTCCGCTTGCGACTTGTTTTCTGCCGACATTCTGTTTTCTGCAATATAGGCATTTTCAAACGAATGAATTGGATTCCCTGTTTCTTCTGAAATCATGTCCTGCAATGCTTTCAATGCGGACATACTGTCTTGATACGCCTCTTTCAGTCTGTACAGGAGATTTTCTTTCCATTTGACACTTCTGCTTTTATTGGGAGTACGGACTTTCCTGTCATAGCGTTTCCTTAAAGAGTCGCCATCACGGTATAGTGCATCATCACTTTCTGCAACAGTCTGATGATTTGGGTCGGAAACCGCATAATTTCCGACTTTCAGTTCATACTGCTTTGCCACATCAGCGGCTTCTCCCAATATGTTTCTGTATCTGCCCGGTTCCGCAAGGTTCTCGTAACTGCGCCACAAGATGTAACGCAGTTCATTATCTGTAAGAGTAACTCCTCTGAAATTCTCAAAGCCTATCTTATGGAGCATATTTAGGAAGAAGTCCTTTATCTGCCGCCACCAGCTTGCATTGATGTTTTCAAATTCGGTATCTTCGGCAAGCGAAGCCAGATATTCTTCTGTTGCAGTGTGAGTAAAGTCACTTTCGTTTTTAGGCAAGTTTGCTATAATCTCGGCTTGATCGAATACCGATGTTACACCCTTTATCGCATTCTGTACATATTGACGATATAGTTTCTTGCGTATATCCGTAATGCGTCTGCGAATGCTTTCTTCTGCATTATTGAATACATTATCGAGGAACGTATCAAAATGTTCGCCGAACAGCTGACGCAATCCGTAGTGTGCCACAGCCTCATGCAGCAGTGTCTGCTCAACATCAAACGTACTGGCATGGTTAGGAATGACAATGGCTATCTTCCCTGTACTCTTTGAGTAGAAACCTTTCGCACGCTGCTTCTTTCCCTCCAATGTTGAGGTATCGGTAATAATATCTACATTGTCAAGATGTAGTTTCTTAGCAAGGTTCTTCACACGTTCAAACATTCTTTGCCGTTCACGCTCGGCAAACTCCCTCTGTTGTTTGACTGTTCTTCTTGTCTTGCCCTGCATTTTTGCAGCCGGGTCGTTCTCATAGCTCAATCTCTCATCGGTATATACCCCTTCACCTTCACGCAGATTTTCCCTTTCAACACTTGGATTCTCAAAACTTTCCACTATCTTTGTAACAGAATCCAAATCCAAGTAGTCCACGTCAGCGAGAATCGTTCGCTGTTGGTCTATTAGGTTTTGGATTCTTTCTTTATCCACATACAACAACTTTTCTTGGGTTATCCAATTCAACCATTCGGCATTATCTTTAGGAAATACATTCCTGATGCTGTTTATTTCCAAAGTCTTTCCTCCAACAGTCGGGTTCAATGACATACCCACAACAAAATTTTTATCGTTGCTTGATAACTCAACAATAATATTTTGTCCTTTCGACTTGTCACCATAGGCAAATACAGCTATTGGGCTTTGAAGAGCAACTACTAAATCCTTGATTTCTTCAAGTCCATAGTTGTGACCGAATCGGGTAGCCTTGTCTATCAGCCTTGTCGAATTGAGCTGTATCGGGAGATTCGGCACACCGGTACCTAATAACACATTACCGGGATTACCTAACTGATAGATATGTCCTTTGGGTAACGTACCGTCAATTTGCTGCTGTAATTCTTCGTTGAACTGTTCGTTGATAGACTCTATTAACTCATCGCTTCTATATAGCATATTATCCCCGGATTTCTTGTCAATATACCGTTGCATCTCATCCTCTGTCATTCCGGCAAGTTTGCAAGCAAGCTCTTTCATCTCACCGTATGCAGCCTCCTGCGTCTCTCTTCCATCTCGAACAGCGTAATCATAGTTGCTCTTGAATCTTCTGTATTGGTCTACAAGATAATCGGTCAGTGCCTTTCCCGTCTTGTCCTTCCATTCCAAACCACCCCAGACACCGCGCCCTGAAACACTGATACCGTCCTCCGTCAAGTTTACGTAATTGATACCCTTGACAGTACGTAATTCACGTGCCGTTGGTGTAGCTTTCTTCTTCAATTTCGCTTTATGGTCTATCGTGCGCTCCGGCACGTCAATGTTCCGTATCTCCTCGAAGAAGTCCTCTATCTTCTCATAGTGGTCTCCACTCAAATCCATATGTACAGCACGGAATGCCGCATCCTGACGTAAGATTTCATTCGTCACCTTGTCGATAACCACCACGCGGCAGTTTACGCTCGTACCGGCACGTTCAAACGTGATATCGGGCAAACCTATTTCAGCGGTCAGCACTGCATCCTTCTGCTCTTCATACCATTTGTCGAACTTTTTGTCTGTTGAACCTCTCGGAATGATAGCTACGATACGTCCGCCCTCTTCCAGATGTTGGAATGCTTTCGCTACATGGTCAACGGCAAGCCTGCCACCTGCTCCGAAAGGTGGGTTCATCAATACTACATCGTGCTTGTTCACCACGTTGTAATCCTCAAAGACAGTATTCTCGAATTTCCGCCCGTTTCCTCCGGCTTTTATCTGTAGTTTACTGAACAAACTTTGAGAGGGTTCTATAGCAGTCAACGGGTTTTCTCTTGGCACATATCTGGCTATCGCTCCATGGCCAGCGCTCGGTTCAAGCACACTTTCGCCCTCGCCAATACGCCCCCATTGGTTCATCATGAAGCCCAGGGGTTCGGGGGTAGGATAATAATCCGTTCCTTCGCGGCTGTCTCTTTTACCCGTAAGTTTCTGGTTGGTGTAATAATCCAACACAGTACCGTCAAAAGCATCCGTCTCCGTATGGCTCGGAGTATCAAACTCCTTACCGCCCACACCTTGGTTGTCAATATCCACATTTCCGCTGTGCTCTTCCACACCGCGGGCGAAACTCTCACGCAAGTTACGCGCCTGTGAGCCAAGCGCAAGATTCTCTGTCGTGCTCACCTGCTGGTTGAATTTCTGCCCGAACAGCATAAGCTCTGTGTTCAATCCCAACAAGGGATATTCAAAGATAGCGTTACTCTTGTTACCGATACGATAAATACGCCCTTCTATCTGCAAAGCAGTAATCGGGCTTTGTGGTAAGGCCAATGTCACCAGCACTCGCTGATGCTGTCCAGTGGTGTCATGCAGACTGATACCTTCCTTTCCGCTATCTTCCTGTATAACGATGACATTTTTGCCGGATGCATCATTGTTGAAGTCTTCTACGGCTTTGTCCTTTATCTTCTTGCTCTCCTTGCCACTGAAGAAAAGCACATTGTTTTTCCCGAAAGCATCTGCCAACTGTTCTCTCGGCATACGGAGGTCAAGTGTTTGCTCCCATTCCAGCATACCGGCATATTTCCTGCGAAGCCTTGCAATCTCCTTCTTGTTCTCTGCTTTTTTCGTGGCATCATATTCTTCCTTCAACGATTGTACAGCCACATCGAATATGGTTTTGAATGGTGGAACAAGCGGGTTCTTGCTCTCCACACGACGATGGAATATCACTGCTTTCCGTCCGCGTGCAAAATGTTCTTTCAGGCGGGGAATGATTTGCGTCACCTTCATACTCTCGAACAATGCACTGGTGTAATTATAATCACCCATCACTTCATGATAGGCGTACGATGTTGCTTTATTTCGTGACAGTTCCTCCATGGCGTTGTTGAATTCTTCCGCCTTGTCAAGCGTCACAGTGGGGAAGTCTCTCGAATAGTCAAACGGACTGTCAATGATACGTCCGCTCATCGTCTGTAACGTGTGTTGCAGGTAATTACTGAACTCCACTTCCTGCTTCGATACCGCTTCCGGATTACTTCCGCTGCTTTCCAAGCGGTGATAACGCCATTTGTACCCTGCCCCGAAATGTTCGAGGTAAAACTGTGAACGGGGACTTTGTGTGGAATAACCGTCTTGTTTCTCCTTTTCCGGATAAGAAAAGATATATCCCTCCACGTAATCAAGGTTCTCACGCGTATTGAAAGGAGTCGCACTCAAGAAAACTACTTTTGTATGTTTTACGTTCTCTTTGGCTTGTCGTTCCAATTCGGGCTTCACCTCTTTGGCGTATTTTGCATCTAAAGAAAGACATTCATTCCGTAGCTTGGCAAGTTCGGGGAATTTCTGTTCCATGCCCTGAGTCCAATTGCCATTAAACACAGGCGGCAGTTCGCCTCTTTGTTCAAGCGTCAGTTCATTGGTTGTGCCGCTCTCTTTTTCTATACGTTTTATGATTGCATCGCGCTGGGTGCTAAACTCTTCGTTCTTGGCATTAAGCTCGTTCCATGTCGGATTGATATCTTGTAGTCGAAGGAAGGCGAATTGCTCGTTACGGTTACTCAACTTGTAATGCTGCATCGATCCTGTAGTTCCGACACCGCCCTTATTCTCCAACAATCGGTGGCTCTCGTCATACACAATCAGGTCAAACAGGTCTTCAAGTAACGCCTTGTTTTGCCTGAAGTTGGCATAAGTCGTTATCACTGCGCCTTCGCCTTTCTCGGTAATGGCGGTCGTGCCGTCCTTTCTCGCCTTGGCCGTCTTGTCAAGGTCGTTCAGTTCGATATCAAGGTTGGCCGCATCCTCTATCCAGTCTTTCACCTTAGTCTGCGAAGGAGTAAGGATAAGGATACGTCCTTTACCCTGCTTGATGAAACGCTTCACAATACCCAATCCGGTGTAGGTCTTCCCCGTTCCCGTTCCGTTGGTGAACATATAGCCCTTGCCAAAAGCGTGGTCTCTGTCGTTGTGGCTCTCGTCAAAGAACTGCGTCTCCGCTTTCAGCACGTCATCCTGCTGCTGCGGCAACAGGAAAGGAAGTGTCTCCACGATATTTTCGCGGTCACATGTCTTCACGGGGATAGGTTCGGCTGCCCGTTGCGCCTTGCGCTTCTCTTCCAGCGATTCACCCACCTTCTTCCGAAGTTCAACCTTGCCGATGATGCCAGCCCACTCCTCAACGGTATGCACCTCACCGTCCATGGGAAGCTTGCTCTTCCACATTTCTTTGATGAACGCATCTATTTCGTTCTCGCCAAGTCCTGCATCTTTTAGTTTGCTGCCGAGCGCCTCGCGCATCCGTTTCGCCCATTCGGCAAAATTGTGCGCGCCTTTCTTTATATATGCATAACCAACCTTTGCCCCGGCTGAAACCAACTGCGGCAACACTTCCATCTGTCGGCTGTTCATGCCGACAAGGCTCATACTAAGTTCTTCCCGTCCAGCACGGTTGAACTCGTCAAGCACGCTGTCGAACTCCTTCAGCGCGTCGGCAAGTTCTTTGTCGAGCGGGTCGTTGAGGTCTAATCCTCTATCATTCTTTGCATTTCTTGCTGTGTCAGCCTGTACTCCCCGCTTACTATTTTTTCGAGAAGTTGTACTGCTCTTTCGTCCTGTTCTTCCTCCGACATTGCGTCCCTCCCCGCTACGTACACTGCTTCCTGAATGCACGTCACCCCGGGAATCACCAGGTTGTAGTACGGATTCTCGAACAGGAAGTGTCTCACTGCCTCCATTTCCATTGCCGGTAGCATCGCTTCGCGCGTCAGACGGGTCAGCATGTAGTGGTCCTCCCTCTGCGGGAACTCCTTCTTCACTAGTTTCTCTATCCAGTCGTGCATTCGAGTTTCCACTTTGTCCTCTATCTCGAACGTCCACTCGCTGCTCGTTTCCAAGAGCGGGTGTATCCAGCTGTGCGCTGTCGGTTGCGCCGCTATCTGCGGCAGCAGTTCTGTTGGGATACCTAACATCTTCGTAAACTTTTAAATAGGATATACTTTGTATCATGCCCTGGTTACCGTCAAGATAATCCAAAGCGTTTGCTTTCAATACTTCGTCAGTGGAAGCACTCTCTATCTCCTCACGTGTTAGCGGTCGTTTTCCGGCTTCCGCCATGCGTGCGTCACCGTTCATCCGCTTCCAGTGTTCCAAAGATACGGGTTCTTTTCCGGCTTCTTCCGCCTTTCGTGCGTTTTCTTTGGATGCTCTCCGTTTTTCTTCCTCTTCTTTGGCAATACGTTCCGCCATTTGGAATATGTCTTCACCGGCTTGCGGAGTGTTTTCTACAGCATTCTCCGAATCTTCAGATTGAGTGACAGAAAGGGCTGCATCCTCTTTCGGGATTACGGCATCCACCAACTGTTTAGCATCATCTTCGCTACGCATCAAGAAGCCCCTCTGTTTTGCGTCATACCATCCTTTAAGGCTCTTGGCAAATGCATTGGCACTTCTGAACTCATCCTTAGACAGTTCCATGCCAAACTTCACTATCTGCATATCCAATACTTTACCCCTCTTTGTGATGTATTGTGCAGGAGTAATAGCATAGTCTTTAGAGGCAGATTCAACTTCTGCTCTCATACCTTTGTTTATCTCTGTCTCGGCTACTTTTTTGGGGGTGCTAAGCGATGATGCGTTCTCTGCTAATAACAGCATTATTTCAAGGTCATTAATATAAAGCCCCTTAGCGTCTTGTTTGAAGAAACGTTTAAATTGGTCTCCATTCACCCCTAAATCATATATAGGATATGACATGGTACCTCCGTCATAATCATAGGACTGTTCAATGAAATCTCCATTCTCGTTCTCTACACGTAATGCATAGCCACCTTCATAATTAATACGGGACAGTTTAACGTTCTTATCTGTAATTACAGACTGACGATCCACTTCTTTACCTAATTTCTCACTGTTATCGACTTTCGGAAACAAATCAGATGTGATAATGACATCATCATTTGTTTTTACAGCCTTTATCGGCTCTATCTTAACACCTTTGTACTCTGCAAACGCTTTTGTCTTCCGGTGGCTACTATCTATCCATTTCTCGAAATCCTCCAAATTTACGGCAGTTACCACTGTCTTGTGATTATTTGCCCAGTCGCTGTCATAATTCGCGAAGTAAGCTGCCTCGGCATCATCAGTCTCATTGAAACCAAGCATTACCTTATGCTCATCAAAGCTGCCGTCCTCATTATACTGGTCCACCACGAACACCCTGCGTCCGTTCCACCCGTCAATATCGTCAGAGAGGAACACGTCTATGTGGTCTCCGTCCACGCCCTCCGTGCCACGGATGTAGCCGTAGGTGTTCTGCATAGTTGTTTCCCACTTGTTACCGTTGGCATCCACACCGCTGCGCACACTGCCTTTAGGTTGCTCGATAGTTATATCGAACACCCCGACCTGAACATGACCTTTCTTGTAATTCCCGGCTTCTTTCTGCGCTTCGGTCGGATTTACATTCACTTCCGCTTCCGCTGCTGCGATTTTTTCTCCTAACTCACTGCTTTTAACAGAATTATTCGTACCTTTGCTGTCAGAGGAAGTGCTTTGAGGAGTTATTCCCGAGTCCTTTGTGGCAGTCTCGGTTTTAATTGACTGCTCATAGTCCAAACCTTGCCTTTCAACCGAAGAGGTAGTCGCATCTTTCGGAGTGCGCCAAATGACACTTCCTTCCAAAAGACCTGTGCTTTGGTGTGAAGCGCTGCCGGATTGTTCGCCGCTTAATGGACTCTTACCGGTGGGAACACTTGCAGATGCGGCATCTGTAGAAGAGGAAACATCTTTCGCGCCCCTCTCCCAAAGCATAGGTCTTTTATTTAAACCGCCTATTGATTCATAACCGGAAGTCTTTAATCCATAAAATTTGCCATTGTCAGAATTGATAAGAATCGTAATCGCACGTTTCCCAGTACGTTTGCGCCCATTCTCTATGGAGAATATCAAAGCACCGTCATAACCCAATCGCACATGGTCAAAATTATTCATAACATCAAGCACAAACGAAACAGCCTCGTCTGTAGATGAAATTCCCAATTCCTTCCCATGTCGCTCAATCATATGGAGCATCATGCCGGGGGTCAGCCTGAATGGAGCTTTTGTATATCCTATCTCGTCAAAGACTTCTTGCGGTATATCGGCAAGGTCTATATTCCCGTTTTCATCTTGATAGAAATACTCGCCATTCCCTGATTTCTTTTCACTTAGCGTATATCTCGCTTGCTTGCTTTCACTATCTGCTTCAATTCGTTTATTGTTGCCTCCAATCGTGCTTCTTTGTTCGTCAGATTCTTCAATTCTTCTTCCACTGTCGGCTGCCCAGTTTCCGTTCTCAGTTCGTTTTCCTGTCTGATTATCTCCTCGGCTTCCTTGCTGCCCTCGTTGGCTTTGCGCACTACCGCCAGCCAATACATCGCTTCTGCGTTGTCCATCATATTCAAATTTTTCGTTTTCGTATAATAATTCGTTTCTCTTGTTTACCGCCTCGTTTATGGCTTCTGCCAGCGTCCTCGGGGTGTTGTCCGGCTCTTCAAACAAGGTTGTCTCCTGCGTGCCCTGCACCAAGTCGTATATCTCCGCAAACATCCCCTGCATGAATCCTTGGCTGCTGCCCTTGTACATCGCCGCCAGAAGCAGTGCGAAGTTACTGAAATTATCGGCAGGAAGGTAACTCTCGCCCGTTGCGTCATCAATCTGGTATTGGCGTTTCCAGCTTTCAACTGCCATCCGTGCCTCCTTGAAATTTTTCGCTTCGGTAAACAGTTTGTCCTGCGACAAGGCATAATAAGCCCGGATTGAGTTCTGTATCTCCTGGGCCATACGCTCTGCACTTGGGCTGTCATAATCCCTGAATGCCGTTGCGAGAATAGCCTTTTGAGCCTTTACAGGCAATGCGTTGAACATTTCTTCAAGACGAACACTGCCACCCTTGAAAATGCTCTGGTACATGATTCCGCGCAAGTCATTCTTGGCTTCGGCGGTAAGGTTGCCCTTGCTGTCAAATGCGCTGCTGTATTGGGTCGGTGTGATGTAGCCTTTCTGCATCATCCATTTTAACACATTTGTACCGTTGGCATCCACAAGACCGGCAAAGGATATTTCCTCATCGCTTGAAGCAAGCAGCAGGTTGGCGAACGAACGCATGTCATTGCCCATCTTCTGCATGATGTTCTTGGGCTTTATGCGTTCAATCCCTCCGCTCTCGATGTCCTGTGCCACATACTGACCAAGATTAATGGCCTCCGCATCATCCACATCAACCATATTCACAAGGACAGGATGTTTCATACCATCAATATCTTCCGCTTGCAAGCCAAACTCGTCTGCGTGGTCTTTCAGATATTGTTTGTATGTTTCCGCCTGCTCCGAGTGGGCTGCCCACATCTGACGGAGAGCGTCACTTCGGTTGTTGCCCTGTATGACCTCCCCTCGTGCGTTCACGGTAGGCGCACCCGTATAGGCGGTAACGGAAGATGTGATTTCTTCTGGACGGATGTTTCCTGCAATCTTCCGGGAAGATAACAGGCTGGCTTCGTCATTCCGTTCTTTTGGTTGCGCCTCATCAATGAAGTGCAGAGGATTGCGCACACCTTGGATATGGCTCGGTTGCAACTGGTTCGCATCAATCACTGCTGCACGGCCGCCTACAAGGACATCATCGCTGAATTTTACGGATACATCCTTGCCATGCAATGCCTGTATCGGTTCTTGCCTGTCAACCTTATGACCGTTCACACGTCTGTACCCTCTTGCACGTGCATCCTGCGGCTTGTCGTCCACCATGTCCGGCACTCCGTTCAGGGCTTCACGCTCGACGCGTTCCGCTTCCTCACGTTCCACACGTAACTTTTCCTCTTTCGCCTTACGCAATGCGGCAGCTTCATCAGCAATGCGTCTACGTTCAGCGTCCGCTTCCATTTTTCTGCGGTTGGCAGTACCGGCTATCTTCTGCCAAACGAGCAATTCCTGTTTGGCTGCATCAATCGCTGCCTTGCGCTCTTTCTCGGAAGCAATCTTTTCGGCAATGGAGTTGCCGCCTTTCGATTTGGCTTTCTCCAACTTCTTCAAGGCTTCTTCCTTGTCAACAACCATTCCATCGGCTACGGTCTGTGCCATAACCTCATCGCCCTCGGTCTGCTCCACAATGGCATCCCAAGCGGTATCGCTATCGGTCTGTTCATAAAGAGAATTGCCCTGCTCATCCTTTGGTATTCTCTGCATGGCAGGAATATTTTGAGGGGCATTGTTATCATTTTCGGGAATATTTTCCGCACCATTGTTGCTCTCATTTTCGGCAGGGCGTTCAAACGCCACTCCGTTATGCTCCAACAGCATATTGTCAAGTTCATCACGGGTAAACAGGTTCACACGCTTGCCGTTGATAGGTGCTTCAGTAAACACTTCATATCTTCCGTCCGCATCGGCATCTGCTGTGATATTGCCACGGACGGTAACGCCGTTCTCATCGGTAAGCGAAACAATGTCATTGAGGGCGTATTGTGGTCTTTCAGCCTCTTGCATTTCCTGTTTCCGTTCGGCATTCTCAATGGTTCTCTGCTGCTCGAACTGCGCCACACGTGCCAAATTTGCCGCATCAGCCTGTTGCTGTATGGTTTCTTTTGCCAACGGGAAGATATTCACGCCGTCCGATACGTTAACTGTGCCGTCCCCGTTATCCACAATACCGTCTTCGTTGGCTACAATCTGAACCTGTATCTGTGCGTCATCTCCTGTAATGGTGTATGTATCGCCGGGGTTGAATGTAACCACACCGTCAATCTTGTCGGATGCTTCCTGTGCGAACTGCTGAATGATAGCCTCCTCCGCTGTCATTTTCTCATCGGACGGGTTCAACGGCTCATCAATGTTCAATACGGCATCGGGCGACACCTGTTCAAGTGCGCCTGTTTCCGCATCACGGACAATGATACTGCCGTCCGAAGCCCGGTTGTCAATGCCGCTGCCGTCTGCATACTGCACAAGGTTTCCACCCACCACATACACACGGCGGTCATCCTGTTTCATAGTTGCCCCCTGTATCATGCCTGTGGTGCGGTTGGTGCGTGCGTCAACCATTGCATTGCTTTGCTCCACACGTGCGTCTATGTCATCACGCACACGCTGAATCATGCCGTCATATACCTGTTTGGCATTGAGGTAGTCAAGAACCGTTTCCAACTCGCTTTCTCCCCAAAGACCATTGTTCCGCATTTCCTCCAATGCATTCATAGGATGTATATCCAAAAAGCCAAGCGTGTTTTCATCCACTATGACAGAAACCCTCTGCCGCTGGTAGTCACGCATATTCTTGGCATCGGTCATTTCCTGTGGGTCTGCGAGGTTATAACCGTCAATGTAGCTTTCATTCATCGACTGCACATCCTCGTCCTGTTCACCGCCCCGCTTCTGTGCGAGAGTACCGAGGTTAAAGCCCCTCATCATCAACGAACGCTCCATATAGGTAAGTACTGCGGCTCTCTCATCGTCAGAGAAATCCTTGTCGTTCACAATGCCCTCTGCCACACTTCCAATGTCATCGTTGGTCGTAAGGTCGATAGTCGCCCTTAACGGCTCCCATATTTCTTTGCCAAGCAATTCTGTTACACGGGCATCAGCCTTGTTTACGCCGTGCTTCATTGAAGCATACTGCGCTCCCGACAATGTAGCCTTACCTGCGCCCATCAATCCCATGGAAAGAGCCATTCCGCCCCAAATGTCGCCGTGGAACTGTCCTGTCGCAAGCAAGTTGGTGCGTGTGCCGTCCGGGTTCTGCTGATAGGCATCGTCCAGATTGAGCATGGTGCGCCACAACTGACCGTAGTATTCTTCCGTTACCTCTCCGAAATAGTCGCTCACACCCATTTTGTCGAATAACTGGTGTGTCTGTCCCATGATACCGTTCAACGCACCTGCATCAGCCTTAGAAAGTACTGCACCGATACGCTTTGCACCCACCACATTGGCGATTTTGCTCATATTACCGAGAGTGACAACAGGGTCAAGGTGCGAGCCGAACATTTCCGAATAGTTCTCAACGATGGCGTTGGCTTCTCCTTGCCAAATGGCATTTCCCCAAGTCTTGTCGTTGGAAAAATCATAATTGCCGTTCTCATCGACAACCACATCACCGAGTTTCCTGTCAATGATGTCGGCTGTGGTTTTCCCTGCCTGTACCGTGTTGGTCATAAGCGGAGCACGGAGAAGCAGGTCGTCAGCGGTCGTACCGAGAGCCTTGATAGTCCAGTTGGTGGCATATTGTCCCAAACCTTTCACACCGTTGTTCTTCATGTATGTCTTGAAGCCCTGTTCCGCCATTTGCTCTACCGCTTCTTTACCCACCACCTTTGTGGCGGCTTTCGTTCCGGCTTTGGAAAGAACATTGATACCTTTGAATCCACCGCCTGTAATGCCAAAGTCAAGCATGAATGCAGGCATATGACCGGTCATCATACCGGCTCTGTTCCAAAAACCTGCGTTTCCGCCATACATCTGCTCCGCCTGTCCTTTGTTGTAGAGTGCGCCCATCATTTCATTGTAGGCTTCACGTTCTCCCTCTGTGGCATTCTCACCTTTCAGGTCATCGGCGTTCATCATGGTCAATGCGTCACGCATATCGCTCATGCCGAAATCCCAAGTGCGGAAATCTCCTGCCACACGACCGAAACCACGCCAAAAGCCAACATCGACACCTTGCTCACGGTCTTTCTGCTCTTCGAGGTCTTTTATAAGTTCCTCTGTCTGACGAATGGCGACATCCAAGGCACTGTTTTCCTTGTCGCCCTGCTGCATCCCGACATACATCTGTCCGCCGATGAGCGCACGACCAAGCCCCGTGAGTTTCGTTTTGTTGAACTCCGTTGTTTCATCCAGTACTTCGCTTGCCCTTTGGCTTCTTTTCTCTTGCAGCTCTGCAAGTTTCAGCCTTGCACGGCGCAACTGTCCGTTTACAGACATATCAGCCGCCTGTCGGTATCTGAAACTCTCCATGTCGGCAAGTCCCTTGCTTGTGTACCTGTTGCCGAGAGGGGTAATGTAGGTTTTCTCCAACTTTCCGCTCTCCGGGTTGAGCTTCATTTTCCCCTCTGCGGTCTGTCCGCCGCCCAATGGTGCGTTTTTTTGATACTCACGCATGGTTTCCATTTGTTCGTTGAAACCGTCCATCATTTGCTCCGTACGGCGTTTCATCTGCCCCATATTTGCACTGAAGCGTATTTTATCCTGTTCTGTTAACGGATTTTCCGATTGCACCACAGCATCAGCTTTGCCAAAACCTAACTGATTGGAAAAACTATCGTAGTCCCCATAATCATATTCCTCACTGGTCGCATCATACAGTTTCTTACGCTTCGTATCATCTTGAATGTCGGTACAAAACTGTTCATAGCTGCCCAATTCATAATCTTTCGATAGCGCATCATACAGTTTTCGCTTGTTGTCATTATTCTTGTCTTTCATATCAGCTCATTGGATTTTTCTTCTTGTTGGATTGACTGCTTCCCATCGGGTTGCTCTTTTTTTGCTTGCTCTTCCTGTTCACCTCTGCTGCTACTTCCGAAATTGGTCTGCGCACGATTTTCTTTTTCGGATTCATATAAGCATCCACACCATCATCTTGTTCTTCTGTTACAGCAATGCCCAGTTCTTCTGCTGCTCGCATCACCGCCTCATCATAATCGGCTTTGGTCTTATAATCCTTGCCGCCAAGGTTGCCGTAATACTTGTTGCCGCTTCCGCCTCCTTCATTGTAGTAGTTTGCCCGGGCTCTGCTGGCAGAAGCGGATGCTCTTTGCGCTCCACCTCTGGCTTTCTCTGTATCTACCTTGGCCTTTTCAAGTTCTTCTGCATATTTTGCTTCAATTCCTTTGCGTTTGGCTTCAGCTTCGGATGCGGATATTTTATTGCCTTGCAGTTGGATATTCAATTCAAACATCTGCCTGTCGCGTTCCTCTTTGGCATCGTTCCGTATGCGGTTATAATCGTCAAGACCAAGCTGCCTTTGCCACTTACGTTCACGGTCATCCCTTTCTTCATCAGCGATTCTTGCCCTCATCAGCCCCTCATAATATTCTTTCTCCTTGCCTTCACGTCCTTTCATCAGCTTGTCATATCTCACTTTGGTACGTTCTGACATGGTATTCTTACCGGTATACATATTTGGAGCGTACTGCGTGGTGAAGAACAAGTTCGAGAGTGCCGATATACCATCACCAATGGCTGCGAATATCTGTTCACGTTTCTGCTTCTTCTTTTCTTTAGCAAGTTCCTCGTCCGTTGGCGGTTTATAGGGATTGAGTTTTTTGTACAATTCAGTGTATGAGAGACTGCCACCGTTCACATCGGCTTGTTTGGCCGGAGGTGCAGCGACCGTTTCAGATTGGGAGCCGGTAACGGCAGGAGCCGCAGCTGCTTGTTGTTCCGTCCATTTCTGTGTACCCTTTGCCGGGGATGATACGGAAGGAGCGTCTTGCTGCTGTTCGTGCCATTCCTTAGAGCCTTTGGGCGGAGGCGTACCACCTCCGTTACCTAAAATATCATCCATTGTTGCCATATTGAAATAGTTTAGAAAGGCATTTGACTTACCGCGTTAGTTACTCCTTGTACAGCTCCCGATATGGCATTGGCCTTGCCTTGCTCAATGGCATTAAGTTGCTCTGTGAGAGCGTTGTCGTTTTGTAAGTAAGTGGCTTCGATATTGTCCTTACGTGCTTCTGCATCAGCGGCAATCTGCGATGTCGCATCGGCGAGTGCCTGGTTGTTTGCCGCTTTTGCAGCCGCAACGCTCTCATCTGTGCCGCCCATCACAGCCGCCGAACCTGCCGCCTGTTTGTTTCGCTGTTTTATACTCTCTTCAGTTTGCGTAAGGATGCGTTGTGCATCAGCCCGCTGAGTGGCATCCTCGTTGTACCGCCTGTCATACCAGTCCTGATTCTTTTGCCGTTGAGCCTCAACATTGCGTTTTGCTTTCTTCATGGCCTTGGACGCCTTGATTCCACCGAAAATGCTGCCTGCAGCACCTATGGCACTTCCTATTAAACCCATAAAACTTTAGTTTTTGATTATTAAAAGTTATACCTTGCGTGCGAAAGTAAGCCGTTATCTTCGCATCATCATTTTATCTTTTTACATACAAATCACTATGGCAATAGGAAAAAAGACCGGAGGGCGGCAAAAAGGTACGCCAAACAAAATAACGGCACTGGCAAAAGGGATGATTGAGAAATGGCTTGAAGCGCACAACGCTGTACCCAAAGGAGATGTGACGCCATTAATAATGCAGGACTTCCTGGAACTTGACCCCAAAGACAGGGTGAAAGTGTCGACAGATTTCATTAAAATCATCATGCCTAAGAATATCAGCATAGACGATGGCGAGGTCAAACTCACCATTGAGGACAAGCTTGTCAAACTTGCCGGAGAAGAAGACGAGGAAGAATAATCTATTACCCTCTACTTTAGATTGTCTTCATGCCAGGGGAACCCCAACCCGAAAAGGGGATGATTTTACTGATTTGCTTTGAAGCGATGTTCGAGAGAATGTCGCTTTTTTCATGTCCGCAAGCTGTCGGAAGCGTTCAGGAAGCATTCCGGAAGAATGTGCAATTCTTCCGGAATTATTCGGGAAGAATGCAGGATTATTACGGAAGAATATAGGATTATTCCCGAATAATGGTGGAAGAATAAGGCTTTTTTCGGGAAGAATGCTATATTATTCGGGAATTATTACGGAAGAATAGCCGATTATTCCGGAATAATGAATGTTAATTTTAGCCCGAAATTCGCAAACGTACACTAATAGACGTAAATTTTAAGTTAAAGCACCCTCTTTATTACATTTGTTTTATTTCATTAACCATTTGATTCTTCCGGAAGAATGTGCAATTATTCCGGAATTATTCGGGAAGAATGCAGGATTCTTCCGGAAGAATGTACGAAAACTCCCGTATTTTGCCGTAAAGTAAAGTATATATATCTACTACGTCTACCGCGCGTGCGTGCGCACGTGAGGAAAATTTCGATTTTAGGGCAAGAATAAAAGTTGAATAAAAAAGAAAGCCTACAAAGAAAAGCTCTCTTGCAAGCGTAAAAAGATAAACGGGCAAGAAAACTCCCACCCGTTATTTTTGCGCTGATAAAAACATCAGCATGGAAAAAGAACAATCATTCCCGGACTGGATATTGGAACTGGAAAGCTATGCAAGACAATATTGCGAGCTTGAAAAAATCGAATACCAACTTTCACCGGTTCTGCGCGAGTTCAATTCAGCGCAAGAAACCACTACTCACATGAGCGTTCGCTTGGCTGCTGAAAATGAAATTCGCAGCCGGAAAGACTACATCTGCTCGTTTATAGGCAGATGCGTGATAGAGCGCATCAAAGAATCCGGTAGGTTATCGAAATATCCAGAACTGCATACCAACCACAATGAAAAGTAAAGTTATAGCCTCCGTAACCGCCACATGCCAATCGTTCTTGTCTATGGCATTCACGCCCTGAAACCATTTGTGCAATAACCTGCCTGAATGTGATTCCACTTGTGTGTCCCAAACATTTACTCATGGGGCAATCAAAATGAAAGGATGTTTCTGACTCCGGGAACAAACTGAATTCACGTAGTCTGTTCCATGCCCATGCGTTGGTGTCTATGACTTTGATTTTAATTCGTTCCACATTTGGGAACAAGTTGCTTACTCTACACTGTTCCATATCGTTTCTGTTTTAAAACCCTTTCCCTTTCTGCCGTTGGTACACCACCGTCTGGTCTTTGTCGAGGTTGACGATTTTGAACATCACCATCGAACGGTTCGGAATATCATCCGGCAACATAGTTACGAGCCGGGCTATCACTTCATCCACATTGTTGAAGCCCACATCCGTCAACTCCGCCACCTTTTGCCCATTGTGGTATGCAGCCGCATTCACCATGTAGCGGTACGACAACCGGAAATGCACTTCTTCCTGCTTTTGTTCTCTAACAGATGTCTTGCCGGAGAAGAAAATGAAATCAATTACTTTCTCGTTCAATTCCCAAGCAGGGGAGAAGTCAATCTTGATATACCCTCGTGTTACGTTGTGTCCATTGCTATGGTTCATGCCAAACGCCACTTCCGAGATAGAGGCACGTACATCATTCTGAGCTACTGTTCCCCATGTATGCCGGAACGTGTAAGCCGAATACCACTCTTCCTTTGGCATTCCCATAGCCTTGCATAATTGCCTTATCCCACTGTTGACATTGGCGCAAAAACTGTCCGATGTAGTCATGCGCTGATAGAAATTGAACAAACGCTCATCATCTTTTGCCGTGTTCATGTACTTTTCAAATAGCGGCTGGATGATTGCTGGCACCCGCATTTCCATATACGCACCATCCGCACGGAACTTCTTCGTTTTGGCCCGTTGGTAGTGGATAATTCCGTTCCGGTAATCCTGCTTTCTTAGATTGTACAGGTCAATCGTGTTGATTCCTGCAAGGCAAAGCACCATCATGGCAACATCACGCCCGAACTCCGTCTGTGGATATTTCATCTTACTTTCCGGCAGAGGGAATGAAAAGAACTCCCGACATGCTTCGGGGGTAATGGCAAGCTTCTCCGCACGATCAGCCGTTGGTATTTCCACTTTTACCCATGGGTTGACTTTGATACGGATTATACCGTTATCGTAATCGTTGTACTCCAACATGGCGGCTTTAAATACCTGACGCATACAGATTGGATACATTTCCTTTGCCCTATGCGTCTGTTCAAGCGACTTTATCCATTTGTTCACCTGCGTAGAGGTCAACTGAGCGAACATCACTTGGTTGGTTCCGATGAACCGTTCCAGATGTTGTAGGGCAAGCTTGTAGTTCTTGGCATTCCTTTCCTGCCCACGGTCAATCATTCTGTCGATATGCACTCTCGCATAATCCGAAAAACAAATATCGTCATTGCCGTTCATAAGAAAATCCACCACTTCCTTGACCGTCCAATGTTCAATGTCTTTTTTGTTGAGCCGCTCGTTATATTCCACTATCCGCCCGGCACAATACTGAAGCACGTAGGGGTCTTCGATTTCTTTCGCTCTGGAAAGTTCTTTCTTCGTGACCATCTTGTCGGTCTTCATGAATTGTGTCCCCCTATGGTGGGTAACTCTGATATAAACCGGATAAAATCCGTCCTTGCGTTCTTTTTGAACACACGCTTTAAATGTTGCCATATCGTTCTATGTCTTTATTATGTTATTATTTAAATTTATTCCAAACAGCTTTTAATGTCTTAACTTTCTGTCATATCATCAATTACGGCTCTAAACACGCTCTAAACACCC
>OFMR01000557.1_pt1 | contig 22838 bp, 21 predicted proteins | sample 1541931 | NCBI WGS metagenome assembly OFMR01 (sample SAMN04209224, study PRJEB22552) | human gut metagenome | biome: gut; material: feces | host: Homo sapiens | place: USA: Oklahoma | reverse complement strand
TATGTAATTAATAATGGTTATAAGATGAAATAAAAAAAGCACCGGCTGTAATGGAGTACTGTTACAGTCAGGGCTTTTTTATTTCCCATAAGTCTGCTGATGCTCTGAGTGTGGTGGGATTGTGCATGAGAAGCAGTGCCGTATGTAAGTGTAAGCAGACGAGAATTTTGTTTATAAAATGATTAGAATTGGAACACTGATTAAACACATTTCTTTTGTATGATGGAGACGTAATGGGGAAAAAAAGATAAGTTCAGCAAAGAAGTACAGAATAAGAAATATGAAAGGCAGAAGAATAACTGCAGAGGTTTTTACAGGAGAAATAAGTTATGACAGATGAAGAATATTATGAATTTATACAACCATATGAAGATGCTAAACAGATGCTTCTCACACGTCTTGATGTGTTGAATCACAACCTGTACGGTGACGCATCTGCAAGACCGATCCACAACATCCAATGCAGGATTAAGAAGAAACAGAGTATTGAAGAGAAATTACAGCGAAAGGGAAAAGAACCTACTGTGATGAATGCGAAGGATTATCTTCAGGATATTGCAGGTGTCAGGGTGATCTGCTATTTTGTAGATGATATCTATAATCTGACAGAGCTTCTGAAGAGTCAGAGTGATCTGATAGTAATCAAAGAACGGGATTACATTGGAAACCCGAAGCCAAATGGATATCGGAGCTATCATGTGATCGTAGGAGTGCCGGTATATTGTCTGGATGGAATGGAATACTTCCCGGTGGAGATACAGTTTCGTACTATGTCCATGGATTTCTGGGCCAGTATGGAGCATCGGATTTCCTACAAAAAGGAACGCACAGATAAGGAACAGCTAAAAGAGGAATTAAGAGAATATGCGAATATGCTGGTAGAGATTGAGAGCCGTTTTGAGCAGTATAATGAGACGGATCATCAACAGGAAAAAAGAACAGCAGAAGTAAAACAGTCACTGTAAAAGGTGGCTGTTTTTGTGTCTTGTATTTTTTAGAGTGGAATGTTAGTATAACATTGGTTTAAAGTACCTTTATATTATTTTCTGATAGTACCTTCAGAAAATATATAAAGGTAACTATTCAGCAGTTTATTATCCTGCTGAAATACTATGGCAATACTCTAAAATAATGTATCTTAATCCAGCTCATCAGAGTGTGAAATTCTGCTGAACTGTCTTAAATGCATTACTTACGAGGACTGCTATAAACAGTTATGATTCTGGAAATAAGAGAAGGAGAAGCGTGTGAAATATAATCAGAAGAAGAAAAAAGAAAACATAGAGATATTTCTGTTTATCATGGTGATGGCTGTTTTTGCTGCTGTTCTGGGAGTTATGTCACTGGGAGAAAAGATGCAGCCGGTGAACCAGATCAGGAAGATATCTTCTGGCTGGTACTATTATGACAACGGAAAAAGAACAGAAGTTACTCTTCCGGATACAATACAGGCAGAGAAAGGGGAAGAACTGATATTATATAATGACGGGATTACTGATCTGGATGCCGGTAAGGTAGTTACAACCAGAGGTGCACAGTATGATCTGAAAATCTGGCTGGGTGACCGTCCCATCTATGAATATCAGGATACAACCTTTGTAAGGAATACGCAGATGAAATCAAAAATGGAATGTGTAGGGGAAATCCCTACAGACATGCAGAATGAGCCGCTGAAGCTGGTTTATTCAAATCCGCATCACGGAAAGTATGTTTTGACTTCTGTTTATATTGGAACCGGAAGTGCAGTCATTGCTTTACATTTACAGAATTCAGGAATAGTTATAGGTATTGCTTTGTGTTTTCTTGTTTTGAGCGTTATTTCTCTGCTGATTACAGTTTATCTGAAATACCGTCAGATGCCGGATGCCAGATTTTGCGATGTAGCATTGTTCCTTATGATATGTGCAGTCTGGCTGATTACAGATTCTTCTGCAATCCAGACCTATAGCAGTCATCCGGATATGCTTTGTACGATTTCTTTTTATATGTTTATGTTACATTCGGTACCGATGCTGCATTTTGCCCAGAAAATAGGTGGACTGAAAAAGGAACGCATTCTGGATGCAGGAATTGCTGTGTTTTATCTGAATGCATTTATTCAGGGACTTCTGGCCTATTTCGGGGTATTCACGTTTGCAGATATGCTGTTTGTAACACATGTTCTGCTGATAACGTGGGTACTGATCGTAGCGGTACTGCTCTGGAAAGAATATAGAAAGAAGCCGGATCGAAGTGTGCAGATCATATTGATCGCTTATATGATATTATTGTTCAGTGGACTTTTGTCACTGTCATTGTACTGGCTGTTTGAAATATCCTATTATGGAGCAATATTTGAGTTTGGAATACTGGTATTTCTGGTTATGATCATTGCAGATACTGTGATCAGTCTTGTTGGAAAGGTCCGTTACCGGACAGAAATGCAGGCATATGAACGACTGATGAAAGAGGACTGGATGACCGGAATGCAGAGCAGGGAACCTTTTGAAAATCTGCTGGCGGAAATTCCGAAAACCATGAATGAGCATAAGGATATCCTGCTGGTCTTTATGGATATTGATTATCTGCGCAGGATCAATAATGATTTTGGCAGAGCGGCAGGAGATGAGGTTATTGTGGCGGCTGCCAGATGCATTGAGAATGTTTTTGGAGCAATTGGAACATGTTATCGCACAGGAGGAGATGAGTTTGCGGTAGTTGTGTTTGATCCGGAGGAAGACAGGAATGCATTGTCTGAGAAACTGGATAAAGAAATAAGGCGTTATAACAGAAACAGCAGATATCGCCTGTCCATTTCAAGAGGTTTCAGTTTAATTCGGGATGACAGGGGAAAGCTGAAGACAACCGGTGAATGGAAGTATGAGGCAGATACGAATATGTATCAGAATAAAATGAAAGAGAGAAAGACACATGAATTATAATATAAACTTTCAGGTAGCGGCAGTTATTATTACAGCGTTACTCTTATATCATTTTCTGACGCAGAAGAAACTGCATAATGCAAATGTGAAAACATTTACATATATACTTGTCCTGAGCGGTTTATATATTTTGTCTGACCTGTTGGGTACGCTGACAATTATGAATTACACAGCGGAAGATGAAGGAACTGTCATGGGTATTCTGACAGGAATCTATTTGCTTGATATTCTGATTCCTTATATTTTGTATTCATGTATTCCTGATTCGCGTGAAAATGAGAAAAAGAGCGGTGCATCATCTGTGATCTGTGCCGGGATTACGGTGGCTATGATGATAGCTGTACTTGGAAACCTTGGAAGCGGGGGATTCTTCTGTTTTGACAGTAATGGCGTTTTTCAAAAAGGAACAGGGTACGTGTTTCTTTATTTCTATGCCCTGGTTTATATCGTTCTGATAATGCTGCGTATGATCAGAAGCAGAGAGGACTATACGCCGGAAAAGATGAGTATTGCAGGCGAATTTCTTGTGATAGAAGGCGTATGTATAGGAGTGGAACTGTATACAGGATACATATTGCTGTCAGGTTTTGGACTGGCACTTGGTCTCATATTTCTCTATCTTATGATGAACAATCCAGGTGATTATATAGACAGTACAACAGGAGCATTTGATAAAAGGTATTTTGATAACTGGATACAGGAGAAATTTACCAAAGGAATCGAGTTTCATGTGATTGCTGTAGAGCTGTTTATGCTGAAACAGATTAATAAGGTTTACGGAAGCAGTACAGGTGATCTGCTTCTGGTACAGATTGCAAGAGAACTGCAAAACATTACAGGTTCTGTACAGGTGTTCCGAACCACAGGAAACTGTTTTCTGATCATTACAGATTCATTGACAGAATATGAGAAAAACAGACAGGAGATTGAGAACTATTTCAAAGAACCTTTTGAAACTGACGGGGAAAAAATCACTTTTCCGGCAATCATCTGCGGGATTATCAACGGTGAAAAGATGGAGAAGGAAGATGTACTGCTGGCATATATCGAGTATCTGATATCTTTGGTAAAACGTGCAGATGAAACGGTAGTGATTCAGTCAGATGACAGGATTCTGGAGGGCTTCCGTTATGAAAAAGAGGTGGAGCATTTCCTGAAAACAGCAGTGGATAAAGACCTGTTTGAAGTGTACTATCAGCCGGTATTCTGGACAAAGGAAGATCGTTATATTACTCTCGAAGCTTTGAGCAGGCTGAAGCATCCCTGTATGGGAATGATTCCGCCGGATGTGTTTATCGGTAGTGCAGAAAGGCAGGGGCTCATTGCACAGATCGGACTGCTTCAGTTCAGAAGGGTGTGCCGTTTTATTAAAGAGAATGAATATATGATGAAACAGATTAAGAATGTAAAGTTCAATCTGTCACCTTCCGAACTGCTAAAACCGGGACACAGTCAGCTTCTGATTAATATAGTGAAGGAGCATGAGCTTTCACCGAAATATTTTCAGTTTGAGATTACTGAGACAGTGGCAACTGAATACAGTGAAAGTTTCTGCAAAGCTGTGGAGGATTTTACGAATGCGGGAATCGGATTATGTCTGGATGATTTTGGTTCAGGGTATGCAAATCTGAATGCAGTATTGAGACTTCCGTTTGATGTGGTGAAAATGGACAGATCGTTGTTAACAGGGATTACCTGTGATGAACAGGCTGCTGTTTTTTACCACAGTATTGTGACGGTTATGCAGAATATGGGATATATAATTGTAGCAGAAGGAGCAGAAACAGAAGAAGAGGTGAGTCTGCTGAGAGAGTGGGGTGTGGACATGGTCCAGGGATATTACTTCTCAAGACCACTTCCGGAGGCAGAGTTGCTGAGACTTTTCATGTTATAGGAAATTATTTCGTAATATACCTATAACATAAAAAGATCCTCCGGACAGAATCGCACTGCGCCGGAGAGAAAGCAGGTGTTGTTCAATCAGATATAAATGATTGAACGACATCTGCTTTTTTGAATAATTTAAAAACAGAAATACAATACACTTATAAAGATGTTCTTGCATATTCTATGTGCTTCCTTTATAATGTAACGTATCATTGTTTTATCAAATTAAAGGGAAAGAGGATTAAAGAAATGAAAAAAGTTTGGGACAAATGGACCAGGATTGCTCTTGTAAAGAGAATCCTGGTTGGCCTGATTCTGGGTGCGATTCTGGGAATTGCTGTACCGCAGGCAACAGGAATCGCAATTCTGGGTGATGTCTTTGTAAGTGCATTAAAGGCAATCGCACCTTTGTTGGTATTCTTTCTGGTTATCAGCTCCTTGTGTAATGCAGGAAAATCTCACGGAGGAGTTATTAAGACAGTTATCATTCTTTATATGTTCAGTACAGTTCTGGCAGCAGTGATCGCAGTATTTGCGAGTATGGCATTTCCTGTAAAGATGACACTTGCAAATGCAGCAACAGATACAAGTGCACCACAGGGTATCGTTGAGGTATTAAATAACCTGCTTCTGAACGTAGTTGCCAACCCGGTATCTTCACTGGTAAATGCAAACTATGTAGGGATCCTGATGTGGGCTGTTCTTCTTGGGCTTGCTTTTCGTGCAGCTGATAAGATGACAAAGAAGGTTCTGGCTGATGTTGCAGATGGTATTTCCATGGTAGTAACCTGGATCATTAATCTTGCACCTTTTGGAATTTTTGGTCTGGTATTTAACACAGTATCCACAAATGGTCTGGATATCTTTACAACTTATGGAAAACTGTTGCTTCTTCTTGTAGGATGTATGCTGTTTATCTATTTTGTGACCAATCCGCTTCTGGTTTACTGGTGTATCCGCCAGAATCCATATCCGCTGATTTTCCACTGCCTGAAGAGAAGTGCGCTGACAGCTTTCTTTACAAGAAGTTCCGCAGCTAATATTCCGGTAAACATGAAAGTCTGTGAAGAGATGGGACTGGACAGAGATACTTATTCTGTAACCATTCCGCTTGGTGCAACTATTAATATGGATGGTGCGGCTATCACTATTACAGTTATGACAATGGCAACTGCATTTACTCTTGGTATTCATGTAGATATTCCGACAGCAATTATCCTGAGTCTTCTTGCAGCTCTGTCAGCATGTGGCGCTTCCGGTGTAGCAGGTGGATCACTTCTTCTGATCCCGATGGCATGCTCCCTGTTCGGAATCTCAGATGACATTTCCATGCAGGTTGTTGCAGTAGGATTTATCATCGGCGTAGTTCAGGATTCTGTAGAAACAGCTCTGAACTCTTCTTCAGACCTTCTGTTATCTGCTTCTGCAGAATTCAGACAGTGGAGACTGGAGGGGAAAGAGATTAAATTTAAATAAGATTGCAATGAGCGAAACGGTCGTCCGGTATGGATGGCCGTTCTTTTATGTTACAGGAACATTACAGAGTAATTTCCTATAACATAAAAAAGCCCTTCGGGCAGGATCGCACTGCGACGGAGAGGAATTATGTCGCTGAAGCGACCCGCCGCAGGCGGAGAATCCTGCAAGCAGGATTCTTTCATAATAAGGCACAACTATAAAAACGATTGCCACATATTCGGAAATTTCTGTGCATACACTGTAAAAACAGCGTCTTCGGAGGCTTATCCGTGAAAGATTATATCGAGGAGCGGGCAGTGGAAATTGCGAATTATATTATTGAGACAAAGGCAACGGTGCGTCAGGCGGCGAAGAAATTCGGAATCAGTAAGAGCACTGTACATAAGGACTGCACTGACCGTCTCAGTCAGCTCAATCCGGGACTGGCATGTGAAGTGAGACAGGTTCTGGATGTGAACAAGCAGGAGCGGCATATCAGAGGTGGGCTCGCTACAAGAGAAAAATATTTACATCAGCATTAGAGCGTAAAAGAAGCTGCTGTCGGATATGACAGTAGCTTTTTTCAGGTGTTTTTTGTATAATAAAATGCTGTAAAGGCTTTGCAAAAACATAAGGGAGGATAAGAAGATGGCATTAATGGAAGTGAACTTCTTTTCAAAAGCACTGATGCGTCCGGTAACGATGAATGTAATCCTGCCGGCTGATAAAGTGTTTTTTGGAGAAGAAACAGAAGAAGAGAACAAACCGTTTAAGACTTTGTATCTGCTTCACGGAGTAATGGGAAATTACACAGACTGGGTAACAGGAACATGTATTAAGCGATGGGCAGAAGAAAAGAATCTGGCAGTAGTTATGCCTTCCGGAGCAAATATGTTCTATATGGATCATCCGAATGCAAATGAAAACTACAGTGAATTTATCGGAAAAGAACTTGTAAAGATCACACGAAGAATGTTTCCGTTATCCTACAAAAAAGAAGATACATTTATCGCCGGGTTATCTATGGGAGGATACGGTGCAATCCGAAATGGTCTGAAATACCATGATACATTCGGATATATCGCAGGCCTTTCTTCAGCCATGATACTTGAAAAAATGGGGATAGCAGATGACAGTTCTCCTATGTTCTTTGAGAAAAAAAGTTTTCTGGAGAGTGTATTTGGAGATCTGTCCCGGATCAAAGACTGTGAGATCAATCCGGAATGGATTGCCGAAAATATGAAAAAAGATGGAATCCCATTTCCGCATATGTACCTTGCCTGTGGACTGGATGATCCGCTTCTTCCTCCGAACCGTAAGTTCAGAGATACCATGCAGAAACTGGGTGTGGATGTAACTTACGAGGAAGGTCCGGGAGCACATGAGTGGGATTTCTGGAACCGTTATATTAAGAAAGTACTGGACTGGCTGCCACTTGATAAGGACAGTAAAGAAGGGATGAACAGCGGGAATGTAGGACTGTAAATGAGAGAGTCGCAACAGATGGATATGAAATCTGTTGTGGCTCTTTTTATTTCTGTTGCAGGAAATTACTCCGTAATGTTTCTGTAACAGAATAAAGTTCTATGGGCAGGACTCCTTCTTATACAAAATTATCATAGCAATTCTGCAGAAAATATATTGAATATCAGACAGAAGTTGTGTATAATGAAAAAGCAAAAAAAGTATATTATTTTAGAAAAAGGTAAAATAAAAACCTAAAATCATAAACTGTGGAGGTAAAAATGACTAAGCTTGTAATTGATCCATCAAAGAAACAGAGCAAAATCAACAAAGAGATCTATGGGCATTTCTCAGAGCATCTGGGAAGATGTATCTACGAAGGAATCTATGTAGGTGAGGATTCCCCGATTCCGAACAAGAACGGAATGCGTACAGACGTAGTAGAAGCACTGAAGCATATCAGGATTCCGGTACTTCGCTGGCCGGGTGGATGTTTCGCAGATGAATACCACTGGAAAGACGGTATCGGACCAAAGGAAACACGTAAAAAAATGATCAACACACACTGGGGCGGTGTGGTAGAGGATAACAGCTTTGGTACACATGAATTTTTTGAACTCTGTGAGCAGCTTGGCTGCGAAGCTTATGTTAATGGTAATCTGGGAAGCGGAACAGTTCAGGAAATGTCTGAATGGGTAGAATATATCACATTCGAGGGTGTTTCTCCGATGGCTGACCTCCGTAAGAAAAACGGACATGAGAAACCATGGAAACTGGATTTCTTTGGAGTTGGAAATGAAAACTGGGGATGTGGCGGAAATATGAATCCTGACTTCTATGCAAATGAATACCGCCGTTATCAGACTTATGTCCGCAATTATCATCTGGATCACCCAATCCACAAAGTCTGCTGCGGTGCCAATGTAGATGATTATGAGTGGACTTCCGAAGTATTAAAGACTACACATAATCATTGCCTGAAAGAACTTCACGGAAATATGGATGGTCTTTCTCTTCATTATTATGTACATCCGGAAGGATGGGAGATCAAGGGAAGTGCTACAGATTTTGATGATAAGGTATGGTATAAGAGTCTGAATAAAGCGCTCTTTATGGAAACTTTGATCGAACGTCACGGACATATCATGGACGAATATGATCCAGAGAAAAAAATCGGCATGATCGTTGATGAATGGGGCGCATGGTACACAGTAGAACCAGGAACAAACCCGGGATTCCTGTATCAGCAGAACACAATGAGAGATGCCCTGATCGCAGGTATCACTTTGAATATCTTTAACAAACACAGCGACAGAGTAAAGATGGCAAACCTTGCACAGATCGTAAATGTGCTTCAGTCGGTGATTCTTACTGACGGTGCTGATATGATTCTGACACCAACTTATCATGTATTTGATATGTATAAATATCATCAGGATGCAATGCTTGTAGACAGTTCTATCGAAACAGAAACCATCGGTGTGGAAGAAGAGTGGCAGGTACCGAACCTGACAGAATCTGTATCTGTAGCAGAAGACGGAGCTGTACATATCACACTGACAAACCTGTCACTGGATAAAGATTATGAGATTAGAACTATCCTTACAGACTATCAGGTAAATGAAGTTAAAGGTGAGATCGTACACGGCGAAATGCACGAAATGAATACCTTCGAAACACCGGACCAGGTACGTGTAAAAGAATTTAACGAAGTAGAAAAAACAGCAGAAGGAATCAGATTCACAATTCCTAAATGCAGTGTTCTTCATCTGGAAGTAAGATAATTACAAGATTTTTAGCCGAATCAGGTAGTGAAGCGGATGATTTTATTCGCTTGACACAGATAAAGAGTTTTGTATAAAAATGAATGAACTTTACAGATTCACAGAAAATGCCGCTTCTGACAAAACAGGCAGGTATTTTCTGTGAACATTTATAATGGAAACAAAAAGGAGACTAAAGTATGAACGGGAAGCTGCGTGTGTGCAGAAAATGTCTGCCCGGACAGAAGAATGAAGAGGCTTTTTATGAGGATCTGTCACGCTATATTCAGCGTATGGATGAAGAACTGAAAGTAGATCAGCAGACATATGAGAAAAGGCTTGGCATATGCAGCTCCTGTGAACGATTGATGAGTGGAATGTGCAGGCTCTGCGGATGCTTTGTGGAATTGCGGGCTGTACAGAAGGTGCGAAAATGTCCGGATCTGCCGGCAAAATGGGAGGCGCAGAAATGAAAGACGGTTTAAAAGAAGGGTTATTAAATAAGGTAAAAGTAACGGATAAATTCTGGCGAGGATATCAGGAACTGGTAATGGATACAGTAATTCCTTATCAGGAGAAAATATTAAATGATGAGATTCCGGGAGTGGAGAAGAGCCATGCACTGGCAAACTTCCGTATTGCAGCAGGGCTGGAAGAGGGTGAGTTTTACGGAATGGTTTTCCAGGACAGTGATGTTGCCAAATGGCTGGAAGGTGTGGCGTATGCGCTGGAAGTCCGTCCGGATGCTGAACTGGAAGAACGTGCAGATAAGGTTATTGAAATTATTGAAAAAGCGCAGCAGGATGACGGTTATCTGAATACTTTTTTCACGATCAAAGAGCCGGAACACCGTTGGCAGAATTTACAGGAATGCCATGAATTATACTGTGCCGGACATATGATGGAAGCAGCGGTGGCTTATTATGAGGTGACTGGAAAAGACCGTCTGCTTCATGTGATGGAGCGTATGGCAGAACATATCGGGAAACGTTTTGGAACAGAAGAAGGCAAAGAACCGGGGATTCCGGGACATCAGGAAATCGAGCTGGGACTTCTGCGTCTCTATGAAGTGACCGGAAAAGAAAATTACAAAGACCTCGCCAGATATTTCATTGAACAGCGTGGAAAAGATCCGGATTATTTTGTCAAAGAGAGGAAAAAAAGAGGCTGGGTTCACTTTGATATGGATGTGTATAACAGAGAGTATAACCAGGCGCATGCTACTGTCTATGAGCAGAAAGAAGCGGTAGGACACAGTGTCCGTGCAGTTTATATGTATACTGCCATGGCAGAACTGGCTTCTATTTACAAAGATGAAAAACTCTATCAGGCATGTTGCGATCTCTGGGAGAACATGACTCAGAAGAGAATGTATATCACCGGAGGAATCGGCAGTACCGTAGACGGAGAGGCATTTACCATTGATTATGATTTGCCGAATGACACCGTTTATGCGGAAACCTGCGCATCTATCGGGCTGGTATTTTTTGCAAGAAAGATGCTTGATAATGTGATGGATGGACGCTATGCAGATGTGATGGAACGTGCACTTTATAATGGGATCATCAGCGGAATGCAGCTTGACGGAAAGCGGTTTTTCTATGTAAATCCACTGGAAACAGAACCTGGAGTCAGCGGAAAATTATACGGATATAAGCATGTTCTGCCGGAGCGTCCGGGCTGGTATACATGTGCATGCTGTCCTCCCAATGTAGTCCGTCTGCTGATGTCTCTTGGTAAATATCTGTGGAGTGAGACAGAAGAGGGAGTTTATTCTCATATCCCGGCAGGCACAGAAGCGCACTTTGATAAGATGGATGTAACTGTAGAAAGCAACTATCCATGGGACGGAAAAGTAATCTATCATGTAACCGGAAAAACAGAGGAAGAAACCATTCTGGGAATCCATATCCCATCCTGGGTACGCCCGGGTTCTGTTCAGGTGCGTATAAATGGAAAAGTGAAAGATATCACTGCAGATGTGGAAAATGGATATCTGATTCTTAAGAGAGTGTGGGAAAATGATGAAGTAGAACTTGTTTTCCCGATGAAGATTCGCAAGATTTATGCAAACCTTAAAGTAAGAGAAGATGCCGGCTGTGTAGCGTTTATGCGCGGGCCGATGGTTTATTGTTTCGAGGGTGTGGACAATCCGGGTCTGCTTCAGTCTTACCACATCTTTGAAGATGCAAAGATGGAAGAGGAAGTCTGCAAAGAGGGTCTGCTGGAAGGCTGCGTCCTGCTTAAGATCAAAGCACGTAAGCTGGAAACAGTGGGAGATTCTCTGTACAGTGAAGTTGCACCGGTGAGAACGCTGACAACATTGACAGCAGTGCCGTATTACACTTGGGGCAACCGCGGAGAAAACCAGATGAGAGTCTGGATGCGTGGGGAATAACCGGAAGATCAGAGGGAATATAAAATAAAAGCAAGGAACTATGTGGCAAAACACATCGGTTCCTTGCTTTTTGCTGTTTTCAGATATTCTGTAAAATTATACATTTGGAGTATAATGCACTTTCACATTAATATCCTGATTATAGTTTCCGAAATCTTTTCCGAAGAGTGTCAGACCGCCGATATTCGGAGATGGTTCATCCACCTGGAAACGGAATACCATATCATCCTGAGAGGTAAAAGTGAGCTGCTGTGTATTCACATCAGAGATCTTTAATCCATCGATAAAAGTACCGTGACGGTCAATGACAAGCATCTTCAGCAGACCATACTGATTCCAGTTCGGGAACCACCAGTCGGGGGTGAACATACCGTGGACATCACCGAAATCTCCGGGGCTTGTCCAGGTTCCGACCTTTGTATTATTCAGGAAAAAGGAAATATCAGAAGGCCAGTCATTATTGACTCCGGGAGCTTCTGAACTGATTTCAAAGGAGAGTGTCAGACGGTCAATCTTCTGTCCCGGAGGCAGCATATTTGGAATGCGGTAATCAATAAATCCCCGGCCAAACCATAAAATCTTTGCATCTACATGGCTCGGATGAGCAAAATAACGAGGATCATCTACCTCACCAATAAGATTATCGGTAGTAGACAGCCCACAGGTCGGATAAACAGAATAATTAAAGTAGTTGCCGATTGGAATGTCAATAGAGTAACTGTCTTCGGCCGGGCTGTCATTGTTAGAGGCAATATCAACCAGGATCTTGTCAACATTAATGCGGCAGACCTTCTGGTTTCCGTGGCCGGAATGCTCCGGAAGAATTGCGAGAATTCCGGCTTCTTCGAGTTTCTTTACATGGCTGGTCAGGGCACCGTTGGTAATCCCCAGACTGGAAGCCAGTTCATTCATATTCATTTCCTGATGCTCAAGGAGAGTCTGGATCAGCCGTATGCGAATGTCAGAACCAAGAGCTTTGAAGACAGGGACCGCCTGCTCCAGACTTTTAATATATAACATAACGGATTTCCCTTTCTGTTAAAAATGATTTTACAGCGTTTACGGTAGATTATAACGAATCTGCAAAAAATGTGCAACGAAAAGAAAAAAATATAGTTGATATTTTCTGAAAAATGCAGTACAATTTTAAATACATAAAAAATAATTTATATAAATCTAAAATAAAAACAGACAGGGGGACACACAATGAGTGAAGAACTTAAGTATAATGAGCCATGGATTCTGCAGAGAGCAGATCCATATGTTTATCGCCACACAGACGGAAACTATTATTTTACAGCATCCATACCGGCCTATGACCGGATTGTACTGAGAAGAAGCGAAACTCTGGCAGGACTGAAAGATGCGGAAGAAGTGACAGTCTGGGAGAAACACAAAGAAGGAATCATGAGCGAACATATCTGGGCGCCGGAGCTTCATTATCTGGACGGAAAATGGTACATCTATTTTGCGGGCGGAGATAAAGATGATATCTGGGCAATCCGCCCTTATGTGCTGGAATGTGCAGATACAGATCCGCTTACAGGAGCCTGGACAGAGAAAGGCAAAATGGGACGTGCGGATGCAGATGAATTTTCTTTTGAAGCTTTCTCTCTGGATGCAACAGTATTTGAAAACAAAGGAAAACATTACTATGTATGGGCTGAGAAGGTAGGGGTCGGCAAGCAGATTTCCAACCTTTATATTGGCGAAATGGAAACTCCGTATAAACTGAAAACCGTTCAGGTACTTCTCACTTCACCGGATTATGACTGGGAAAGAGTTGGTTTCTGGGTGAATGAAGGACCGGCAGTTATTCATCATGACGGCAGGATTTATCTTACCTATTCTGCATCTGAGACAGGTGCTGCATACTGCATGGGAATGCTTACAGCAGATGAAGATTCTGATCTTCTTGACCCGAAATCCTGGACAAAAGAACGTTATCCGGTTCTTCGTACAGATGAGTCCAGAGGAATCTATGGACCGGGGCATAATTCCTTCACTGAAGACGAAGAAGGAAATCCGGTCATGGTTTATCATGCGAGAACAGAAGCAGAGATTGAAGGGAATCCGCTGTACAATCCAAACCGTCATGCCATGCTGATGAAAATCCGCTGGGATGAAAAAACAGGCGCACCGATATTTTCTTACGAAGATTAACGTAATCTGAGAGAGAATAATATTTGGAGAACAGGAGAGCTGGTATGAGAAAAAAATGGGGAATGATCCTGGGGCTGACAGGAATGATGCTTCTCGGAGCACAGAGTATATATGCTGCGGAAGCTGCTGATGGCACAGCAGAGACAACAGATGCGGCAAACGAAAAAGAAACAGCAGGCGCAGATGATATTGAGAGCAAGATTAAGAAAGGTGGCTTTACTGCCGGAGCTTCCGTGCATGATCCATCTGTCATCAAAGACAATGACACTTACTATATCTTTGGCTCCCATATGGAATCTGCGAAGTCCACAGATCTGAGAAACTGGACCGGTTTTTCCTCCGGGGTCAATGCAGAGAATAAGCTGTTTGACAATCTTTTTGACGGAGAAGAAGACGGCGATCCGGCAGCGTTTACTTATGTAGGAAAGAACGAGGAAGGTGGTTATTCCGTGTGGGCACCGGATGTCGTCTATAACAAAAAAATGGGAAAATATGTGATGTATTTCTGCACCACATCTTCTTATGTGAAATCCAATATCTGCTTTGCAACAGCAGATGATATTGAAGGTCCGTATCACTATGAGGACACATTCCTGTACTCTGGTTATAGCTATCATGATGTTAAGGAAAGTAATATCGAAGAACTGATGGGAACAGACCCAAGGCCATATACAGCAGCGTCTTATGACAATAATAACTGGCCAAACTGTATTGATCCGGATGTTTTTTATGATGAAGACGGGCGTATGTGGATGGTTTATGGCTCCTGGTCCGGCGGTATTTTTCTGATTGAGATTGATGAAGAGACCGGCTATCCGATTTATCCGGAAGCAGACGAAGAAAATCATGTGGACAGCTATTATGGCAAGAAACTTCTCGGTGGTTATCACAACTCCATCGAAGGCCCGCATATTATGTATGATGAGACCAGTGGATATTATTATCTGTTTTTGTCCTATGGAAATCTGCAGGCAAAGGGAGGTTATCAGATGCGTCTCTTCCGCTGTGACACTGTGGACGGAACTTATACAGATGCAGCAGGGAAGGATATGTATTTATTTGTGGAGCATAAAGATCATGGGCTGAAAATGATGGGAAATTATACATTCCCAAGTCTTACCCAGACCTATATGGCACCAGGCGGACAGACTGCATTTGAAGATGAAGATGGTAAATTATACCTGGTCTATCATCAGCGTTTTGCTAAAACCGGAGAACTTCATGAGCCTCGTGTACATCAGTTGTTCCGCACAAAAGACGGATGGCTGGTTGCTGCGCCATTTGCCACAGACGGCGAGACGTTGAAAGAGGATGGATATTCCGGAGATGAAATCCAGGGTACTTTTTATCTGGTAAATCATGGTACGGATATTTCGGACAGGGTACATAAACCGCAGAGGATTCAACTTAATGCAGACGGAACAGTTACCGGAGAAGAACTGGAAGGCAAATGGGAAGCAGAAGAAGGCACACCATATATTGATGTGACTCTCGGTGAAAATACTTATACAGGAGTTGTCCTGGAAATGACCGATGAGGCAGGCAATGATACGATGTGCTTCAGCGCTAAGGGTGACAATAATGAAACTATATGGGGTGTGAAATATCTGTTGCCATAAATGGCTGTGGGAGTATTCGGGGCAGTATATAAATCTGAAGTCAGGCGGAGAAATCAGATGTTTTCGGGATGATAACCGATGGTAATCCGTATATGCTGGTTATAATCTCCGAAACCTGCACCAAAAAGAGTACACCCGCCGGGATGTTTGGCGCCCGGCAAAACAGAAAAACGAAATTTCATAACAGACTGATCAGTGAGTGCAAGCTGTCTGGTGGAAACATCGGACAGCTTTTCTGTGTCCAGAAAAGTGCCTTCAGGGGTGATCGTCAGTTTTTTCAGCAAACCATACTGATTCAGAAAAGAAAACCACCAGGAAGGATTGTATTTCCCTCTGCGGTCCCCATAATCACCAGGGCTGGTCCAGGTGCCAAGGATTACACCGTTCAGGGAAAAGGTAATATCAGAAGGCCACACATTACAGAATCGGGGGGCTTCGGAACTGATCTCAAAGGAAACTGTCAGTTCTTCAATCACGCTGTGATCAGGGATGAAATTGGGCAGTATATACTCCAGATATCCGGTGGTGAACCAGACGATCCTTGCCTGGCGGCTGCCTGGGTGTATGAAATACCGTGGCTGATCCAACTGTCCCACAAAAGAAGTAGAAGTTGCCATACCACAGGTGGGAGTTACCGAGAAATCAGAAAAATGTCCCACGCCGATTTCTGCACTGTAAGTCTGCAGATCAGGACCGTAAAGCGCCATATTTACCAGAAGCTGATCCCAGTCTTTTATAAAATAGCAGCGTTTCTGTGTTCCGTGTGAGAGAGATTCATCCCTGAATTCTATCAGCCCGGCTTCGGCCAGAAGATTAAGGTGAGGGGACAGGGTTGTAACGGGAATTTTCAGGTTTTGTGCAATTTGTTTAATATTCAGACCTTCTCTTTCTTGGATCAGACGCAAAATTTGTACACGGACAGGGGAACCGAGAGCTTTGAAGATGGCAAGACCATCGGAAACAGAACAGGATTTCATGTAAAAACCTCCTTTTGACTGTATTTACAGGTATATAACACTAAATAAGAATTTTTAGAAAAATACGTTTTGATTAGTTATTTTACCATAAAATTGGTTAAAAAAATATAGGGAAATAGCAAAAAAATAGATAGATTGATGAATAAATAACGGGCATTTATTTTAGATAAAACTAAAATAATAAAAATAAATCAAAAATATATTGACATTTACAGGAAAGAATTATATAATATCAACATAAACCGGAGCTGAAAATAAAAAAGTTGTGCAAAATGACCATAACAAAAAGATGGACTATATATTTTAAAAAAATACGAAATGATTATGGGGTTTGTACAATGGCATCATTGAAACCGGAAGAGCGCAAAGAAATGCAAAAAAGGAGGATCTTTTTATGAAGAGAAGAAAATTGTTCGCGTTACTTATGACTGCGGCTATGGCAGTGTCCAGTATGAGCATGGCAGTGAATGTCTTTGCAGAAGAAGACACAACAGAGGAAGCTGCTGAGAGCGAAGAACCGGCTGAAGGAGAGCCTACAGCAGTAACAACCGTAGGTCCTGATGATGGAACAAAATTTGAGATGTGGTCATTCGTAGACCTGCATAATGAGTTTTATGGTCAGATGGTAGATAAGTGGAATGAAGAGAATCCGGACAAACAGATCCAGATTACATTCAGTACATATCCATACTCTGATATGCATAACAAATTAATGATGTCCTTACAGGCAGGATCCGGTGCTCCTGACCTCTGCGATATCGAGATCGGACAGTTCCCGAACTATTCCGGTGATGACAGCCCTCTGTATTCCATGAATGATGCACTTGCTCCTTATGAAGATACAATGGTGCAGTCAAGACTTGATGTTTATTCCAAAGCTGACGGAACAAGACTTGGTGTTCCTTTCCATGTAGGTGCAACTGTTATGTACTGGAACGCAGATCTTCTTGAATCTTATGGATTAGATTACAAATCTGTAAAGACATGGGATGATTATACAAAACTTGGTGAAGAATTAAAAGAAGCTTCCAACGGTGAAGTGTACTTAACTTCTGTTGATACAGGCGGTGTTGACTGGATGTGGCTTGCAATGGCTGAGAATGGTGAAGACTGGACAGGCGGTCCGGACGGAACTGTAAACGTACAGCTTGATTCTGTAAAAGAAATGCTCACAATGCAGCAGAACTGGTTAAACGATGGAATCGCAATGGTATCCACAGACGGACATGTTGACCTTGAAGCTGGTTTCTCCAACATCATGGAAGGTAAAATTGCTTCCTTCCCGAAAGCTATGTGGTACATGAGCCGTTTCAAAGATTACATGCCGGAGATGGAAGGCAAATATGACATCACAACATGCCCTGTATTTGAAGAAGGACAGAAATGCTCCGTTGGTATCGGTGGTACAGGTACTGTTGTAACAAATCAGTGTGAGAATCCTGAACTTGCAGCTGAATGGCTTGCATGGGCTAAATGCTCTGAAGAAGGTGAAAACCTGCTCTGGAACGAACTTGGATTTGACGTCTGCAACACAGCATTATGGTCTGACGAAGATTTCGCATATGATGAATCCAATACTTATAACACATTCTTCCGTGTAAAACCATACGAAGTTCTGAATGAACTTGCTGAAAACGATGCAATCGGAACTATTTACACAACAAAGAACTCTCCGACACTGAACGATTACATGTGTACAACAACTCTGAACAATGTATTAGAGGATGGCATGGATGTAGATGAAGCGCTTCAGGATGCACAGGATTATCTTGATTTCGAATGTGAATAATAAGATGATAATAGTTCACTGATCAAGTGAATAATGAACGGTTACTGCAGTGACCGAAATGATATGGGAGGCCAGGGAAACGCATTCCCTGACCTCCTTTACTGTTATCCTGGTGAGAAATGAGATTTTCACAGGATGTGGAGTCTGATTTCTTTTCAGGATAATGGTAATAAGAAAAAAAGAAATTATCTGTAACTGTTCAGTAAACCATGATTCCATATGATGCTGAAAAGTTACTGCTATTTTTAGAAGAGGAGGAATTCATTGTGAATAAAGTGAAAAAGATGCTCTATTCTCAGAAGGTGGCACCCTACGTATTCGTAATTCCGTTTGTTATCAGCCTTCTGGTATTCTGGTTATATCCGCTCATCAGTGGTATTGTAATGAGTTTTCAGGATATTTCATTTGGCGGTTCTCAGTGGGTTGGTCTGAAGCATTATCAGAAACTGGCTTCCGATAAGTTCTTCAAGACAGCTGTATTTAACAGTGTGGAATACATGCTTCTGACACTGCTCCTGCTGATTCCGATCCCGATGATGCTTGCAGTACTGATGGAAAGCCGTCTTACCAAAGCCAAAGGTGTATGGAAAGTGATCATGTACATTCCGGCACTTACATCTGTAGTTATTTCCGGTATGTTATTCCGACTGATGTTCTCAGAAGGTGATAACGGACAGATGAACCAGTTAATGCATTTGCTTGGAAATGCCAGTATCCCATGGCTGAAAGAAAAGACTACCGGATGGATAGCTTTGTTATTACTCTGTATGTGGAGATGGACAGGTGTTAATATGTTGTACTTTATTTCCGGTTTAAAGAGTATTGATACATCTCTTTATGAATCAGCAGACATCGACGGTGCCAATGCAAAACAGAAATTCTGGTACGTGACATTGCCGCTTCTGAAACCGACAACTATCTATGTTATTACAATTTCCGTATATGCCGGTCTGTCCATGTTCCTTGAGAGTTTCATGTTGTGGAATGGTAACTCCTCACCGAAGAACATTGGTCTTACTATCGTAGGATATCTGTATAAACGTGGTATTGAGAAAAACGATATGGGTTATGCGTGTGCCGTAGGTATGGTACTTCTGGTCATTGCCCTGGCTATCAATGTTGTCCAGCTTGTGGCAACAGGAACATTCAAGAAGGAGGAAAAGTGATATGGCAAAAACAGCAGCTCAGCCAAAGACAATGGAATCAAATCATAAAGTTGCGTCTGTATTATCCACAGGGCTTTTCGCTATCCTCTGTGTGCTGATCGCATTCCCGCTTCTTGCAGGTTTCTTCGCTTCCTTCCAGGAAGGCCGTGAAGTGGTTATGAAAGGTATGTCCCTGAATCTTGATTTTTCCAAGATGCATCTGGATAACTACAAATACCTGTTTTCCGGAAATGAGGATTCCCGAAAATATTTTATGTGGTATAAAAACAGTCTGATCCTGACACTGATTACAGTAGTTCTGACACTGCTGGTATGCTACTTCATCGCATACGGTCTGACCATGTACAAATTTAAACTTCAGGGATTTTTATTCTTCCTGGTAATCGCAACTATGTGTGTTCCTTTTGAAATCCTGATGCTTCCTCTGTATAACGAAGTTACATCTCTTGGGATCATCAATACAAGAGCCGGTGTTATTCTCCCCGGACTATGTGGTGCGTCGACGATTTTCTTCTTTAAACAGTACATGCAGAGTCTTCCGAAAGAGCTTCTGGATGCAGGTAGAATCGACGGATGCACAGAGTATGGTATCAGTGTTAAGATTATGATGCCGATCACAAAACCTGCATTTGCTTCCATGGCAATCCTCTGTGCAATGGGTTCCTGGAACAACATGTTATGGCCGATGCTGGTATTCCGTGATACAAGCAAATTTACACTGCAGATCGGTCTGAATACACTGCTTACACCTTATGGAAATAACTACAACCTTCTGATCGCAGGTTCCATGTTCGGTATCCTTCCAATCCTGATCATCTACCTGATCTTCCAGAGATACCTGATCGATGGTATGACATCTGGTGCTGTTAAGGGTTGATCAAAAGTTGTAAGTATTTGAATCATAATTTACTGATATGATAAAAAATGAGCTGTCCCATTGAGTTTTGAAATTAATGTTACTGTAACTGGTGATCATTTAACATTACTTATGAGGCAGCTCAAATAATATAATGATAAACTAATTTTTCAAACCAATTACTAAGAACGGAGGTTCAAAAAACATTATGGCGAAACAGGCAAAAATGGTAGTGGACAAAGCATTTTCCATTTCCAAGATCGACAAAAGAATTTATGGTTCCTTTATTGAACATCTGGGAAGAGCTGTATACGATGGAATTTATCAGCCAGGACATCCACTTTCCAATGCTGACGGATTCCGTAAGGATATCATTGATCTGGTAAAAGAGCTGGACGTGCCGATCGTACGTTATCCGGGCGGAAACTTTGTATCTAACTTTTACTGGGAAGACAGTGTAGGACCGGTTGAGGAAAGACCTCACAGACTGGAGCTTGCATGGAGAAGCCTGGAAAAGAACGAGGTAGGACTCCATGAATTTAAGAAATGGGCAGATGCAGCCAACTCAGAGGTTATGATGGCGGTCAATCTGGGAACAAGAGGAATCACAGATGCCTGCAACCTTCTGGAATACTGCAATCATCCAGGTGGAACCAAATACAGTGATCTCCGTATCAAACACGGACAGAAGGATCCATACGGATTCAAAACCTGGTGCCTTGGGAATGAAATGGACGGTCCATGGCAGATCGGTCACAAGACTATGGATGAGTATGGAAGACTGGCAGAAGAGACAGCCAAAGCAATGAAGCTTATTGACCCGTCTATTGAGTTTGTTGTATGCGGAAGCTCCAATCAGGAGATGCCGACCTTTGCACTCTGGGAAGACCATGTACTGAGCCACACATATGATTATGTAGATTATTTATCTCTTCATACATATTATGGAAACCGTTCTGATGACAGCAATGACTTCCTCGCAAAGTCCGATGATATGGACGAATTTATCCGCACCATTATCGCAACCTGCGATTATGTAAAAGCAAAAAAACGCAGCAAAAAGAATATGTACCTCAGCTTTGATGAGTGGAATGTATGGTATCATTCCAACGCTGTTGATAATGATATCACAGAAAACCATCCATGGCAGGTGGCACCGCCGCTTCTTGAGGATATCTACAACTTCGAAGATGCCCTGTTGGTAGGTCTGATGCTGATCGTTCTGATCCGTCATTCTGACAGAGTAAAAGTAGCATGCCTTGCACAGCTCATCAACGTTATCGCTCCGATTATGACAGACCCGAACGGTGGCGGTTCCTGGAAACAGACAATTTTCTATCCGTTTATGCATGCCTCCAAATATGGCCGCGGTGTTGCACTCCAGCCGGTGATCTCTTCCACAGAGCATGAGACAAGCGGACACGGAAGCATCACAGATATTGAAGCAGTTGCTGTTTACAATGAAGAGAAAGAAGAAGTTACTGTCTTTGCAGTAAACAGAAATCTGAAAGAGGATGTTGTTCTTAATACAGATGTAAGAAGCTTCGAAGGCTACAGAGTTGCTGAGCATATCGTACTTGAAAGCGATGACCTGAAGGTAGTCAATGCTTTCGGACAGGAAAATGTAAAACCAAAGACAACACAGCAGACAACAATGGACAATGGGGAATTGACAAGTATGCTGCATAAAGCATCATGGAATGTGATCCGTCTTGTAAAAGACAGTAAATAAAAATAATCCCTCTTAAGTAGACAAGGTAAATAACCAAAATCTTCTTAAGAGGGATTTTCTATGGCTATTTTGGCAGTGGATAGTATCGGGAATGTTTCCTGCATATCAGAATTATTTAATCAGAAATGGCTGAAGTGTCTGTATCGTATATTCATGCAGAGCTTCTTTTTTGCTCCTGTCAATCTGCAGATAGTGAGCATAAAGTACATCCAGAACCAGCAGAATAGGAAACTGTGGGGAAATGATATTTCCATATTCCAGATGTTCCATGCTTGCGAAGATGAGCGTCTCATCGCAGAAGTCCTGATAGGATTTGTCCTGTCTTGCGGTCATAAGAAGTGTATAAGCTCCGTGCTGATGTGCAGCCTTCAGAGAAGAGATAATATCATCCGTCTGTCCGCTGACACTGATACCGATGACCAGACAGTTCTCATCCAGAATAACAGAATTCACCTTCATAATATGACTGTCTGTAACTGCTTCGATATTCAGTCCGATACGCATGAAACGAAGCTTCATCTCCTGAGCTACGAGACCGGAACTGCCTCTTCCGTAAACATAAACACGAGATTTGGAAACCAGCAGATTTGTGATCCGTGTGATCTGCGCTTTGTCCAGCAGAGCGTTAGATTTATTCAGAAGTTC
>OFMR01000517.1_pt1 | contig 24381 bp, 21 predicted proteins | sample 1541931 | NCBI WGS metagenome assembly OFMR01 (sample SAMN04209224, study PRJEB22552) | human gut metagenome | biome: gut; material: feces | host: Homo sapiens | place: USA: Oklahoma | reverse complement strand
GGAAAATCCAGGTGAAGGCTGCGACTTAGATTACACCATGCATGAGGGCGTATCTATGGATGTAAATTATGCCATCAGCAACTCTTTAGGCTTTGGCGGACATAATGCCAGCCTGATCGTGAAGAAATTCACTGCATAAGGAAGGAGAACGTGGACATGAATATGGATGAAATCCTGACACTGGTTCAGGCTGTATCTGATTCAAAGCTGACCAGCTTTAAACTGGACCAGGGCGATATGCATATTTCCCTTAAGAAAGAGAAAGAAGAAGCAAAGATCATCACCGTTGGCGCACCTGGCGCTGTAGCAGCAGTTCCGGCTCCAAGTGCAGCACCTGTAGTCACTGCAGCTTCCGCAGGAGTAAGCACAGAAGCACCTGTAGCTGCACCGGAAGCAGCAGAAAGCCATGACATTGCTTCTGATAAAGTGATCACCTCCCCATTAGTAGGAACTTTCTACAGCTCTGCTTCCCCGGATGCAGAAAGTTTCGTAAAAGAAGGGGATACTGTGAAAAAAGGACAGGTACTTGGTATCATCGAAGCAATGAAGCTGATGAACGAGATTGAAAGCGAATATGACGGCGTTATTGAAGCGATCCTTGTAAATAATGAGGAAGTAGTAGAGTACGGACAGCCATTATTCCGTATTAAATAAGATGTCCTCCTGGAACCTTTCCAAATAAAAAAGGTTCCGGGAGAACATTGTATCACAGGAGGACAAAAATCATGTTAATGGGTATTAAAGAAATCCAGGAGATCATTCCGCACAGACATCCATTTCTCCTGGTAGACTGTATTGAAGAATTAGAGCCGGGCGTAAAGGCAGTTGGCTACAAATCTGTTACTTATGATGAGCCATATTTTAGAGGCCATTTCCCGCAGGAACCGGTTATGCCGGGCGTTCTGATCGTGGAAGCACTGGCTCAGACCGGCGCTGTAGCGATTCTTTCCCAGGAGAATTTCAAGGGAAAGACTGCATATTTTGGCGGCTTAAATAACGTAAAATTCAAGCACAAAGTAGTTCCGGGAGACCGTTTAAGACTGGAATGTGAGATCATCAAGCAGAAGGGACCGGTTGGCGTAGGAAAAGCAACTGCTACGGTAGACGGCAAGATCGCAGTTGTTGGCGAACTGACCTTTATGATCGGATAGATAATACTGGTCCATAGGAGATTTGAAATGTTTAATAAGATATTGATCGCAAACAGAGGTGAGATCGCAGTCCGTATTATCAGAGCCTGCCGTGAAATGGGTATCCGCACAGTTGCAGTTTACTCAGAGGCAGATAAGGACAGTCTTCACACGCTTCTGGCAGATGAAGCTATTTGTATCGGCCCGGCTCCTTCCAGTCAGAGCTATCTGAATATGGAGCGTATTCTCTCTGCAACTGTTGCAATGAAGGCAGATGCCATTCATCCGGGCTTTGGCTTTTTATCAGAAAATGCCCGTTTTGCAAAGCTTTGCCAGCAGTGTAACATTACCTTTATCGGACCATCTGCTGAGATCATCAACCGCATGGGAAATAAGTCAGAAGCAAGAAATACCATGATACAGGCTGGAGTTCCTGTTGTTCCGGGAAGCAAAGAGCCTGTATACACAGCAGAAGATGGACTTGCCATGGCAAAAGAGATCGGTTTTCCGGTCATGATCAAGGCTTCTTCCGGCGGCGGCGGAAAGGGAATGCGTATTTCCAGAAGCGAAGAGGATTTTACAGAGCATTTTAATGCAGCCCAGTTAGAGTCTGTAAAGGGTTTTTCCGATGATACTATGTATATTGAAAAATATATTGAAAAACCCCGCCATGTGGAATTTCAGATCATGGGTGACAAGTTTGGCAATGTTGTTCATCTGGGAGAACGTGACTGCTCCATCCAGCGCCGTCATCAGAAGGTAATGGAAGAGTCTCCATGTGAGGTCATTTCCCCAAAGCTTCGTAAAAAAATGGGTGAAGTTGCAGTAAAGGCAGCGAAAGCCGTTAATTACGAGAACGCAGGAACCATCGAGTTTTTATTAGATAAAGATAAAAACTTTTATTTTATGGAAATGAACACCCGTATCCAGGTAGAGCATCCGGTAACAGAAATGGTTTCCGGCATTGACCTGATCAAAGAGCAGATCCGTGTGGCTGCAGGAGAGCCGTTAAGTGTGTCACAGGAAGATATCCAGATCAAGGGCCATGCCATTGAATGCCGTATTAATGCGGAAAACCCGAAGAAGCGCTTTATGCCATGTCCGGGCTGTATTACCAACGTGCATATCCCAGGTGGAAATGGCGTCCGTGTGGATACACATATTTACAATGGTTATAAAGTACCGGCCAACTATGATTCCATGCTCATGAAGTTGATCGTTTATGATAAAGACCGTGCATCTGCTATTGCGAAAATGCGCAGTGCGTTAGGCGAAGTTATCATAGAAGGCATTGAAACAAATATTGATTTTCAGTATGAGATCCTGGAAAATGAAGCTTTTCAGAAGGGTGATACAGACACAGGATTTATTGAAAAGTATTTTCCGGACTACGTAAAATAAATTTTAGAATTTAATCTGGAAATTTCCTCCACGACTAGTACAGTTATTTATGATCCTGAATAGGGATAATGCAGAAAGGAAGTTGTCGTATGCTGCGCAACATGTTCAGAAAAACGTATACAAAAATAGATACCAAATACAGACCGGTAAGCCAGGAAGGGGAAGAACCATCTATCCCGGAAGGTTTATGGCGCAAATGCAATAAATGCGGACAGCCGATCTATGTGGAAGACGTAAAGAACAATTACTATGTATGCCCCAAATGCGGCGGCTACTTCCGTGTTCATGCTTACCGCAGGATCGAAATGCTTACGGATGTGGGAACCTTTGAGGAATGGAATAAAGAAATGCCATTTTCCAATCCTTTAGACTTTCCTAACTATGAGAAGAAGGTAGAAGCAGCCAGAGAAAAATCCGGCCTGAATGAAGCTATTGTCATTGGAAAGGCAAAGATCGATGGAAATCCTGCTGTTGTAGGTGTGTGCGATGCCCGCTTTATTATGAGCAGCATGGGGCATGTAGTGGGAGAGAAGATCACAGAGGCAGTAGAACGTGCTACAAAGGAAAAGCTTCCGGTGATCCTGTTTGCCTGCTCCGGCGGTGCCAGAATGCAGGAAGGCATTGTTTCCCTGATGCAGATGGCAAAAACTTCCGCAGCCTTAAAACGCCACCATGAAGCAGGACAGCTGTTTATCAGCGTCCTTACTGATCCGACTACCGGAGGCGTGACCGCAAGCTTTGCAATGTTAGGCGATATCATCATTGCAGAACCAGGTGCACTGATCGGTTTTGCCGGTCCAAGAGTTATTGAGCAGACCATTGGGCAGAAGCTGCCGGAAGGTTTCCAGAGAGCTGAATTCCTGTTAGAGCATGGTTTTGTAGACATGATCCTTCCAAGAAAGGATCAAAAGCATGTGATCGGACAGATTCTTTACATGCACAGAAAACATGATATGGCTGTGGAAAAAGATGCTGTAAAAGCAGATACTGCTGTTAATGTATCAGAAGCCCGTCAGAAAAAGGAAAACACAGAAAAGAGTGCCTGGGATACAGTTCTCCTTTCCAGAAAAGCAGACAGACCAACGGCTTTAGATTATATCAACGCTGTTTTTGATGAATTTATAGAATTTCATGGCGACCGCTGCTTTAAAGACGATGGTGCTATTGTAGGCGGTATTGCCATGTTCCACGGCATGCCGGTTACAGTTATCGGACAGCAGAAGGGAAAGAACACCAAGGATAATATCCGCCGTAATTTTGGTATGCCATCCCCTGATGGTTATCGCAAGGCACTGCGTTTAATGAAGCAGGCGGAAACCTTTGGACGCCCCATTATCTGTTTTGTAGATACACCAGGAGCTTTCTGCGGACTGGAGGCAGAGGAAAGAGGTCAGGGCGAAGCCATTGCAAAGAACCTGTTTGAAATGTCTTCCTTAAAGGTTCCGGTGCTTTCCATTGTCATCGGAGAAGGAGGAAGCGGCGGTGCTTTAGCTATGGCAGTAGCAAATGAAGTATGGATGATGGAAAATGCCATTTATTCCATTTTATCACCGGAAGGCTTTGCTTCTATCCTTTATAAAGACAGCAAGAAAGCTCCGGAAGCAGCCAGAGTGATGAAGGTAACAGCAGCTGACTTAAAGGAACTGGGGCTGATCGAGGGGATCATTCCAGAGGAAGAACCGGCAAATACAGATACTTTGTACCGCATTGCAGGCTATATGGACCGGTCTATGACCGGATTTTTTGAAAAGTATTTGAAACTGTCCGGAGAAGAGCTGGCAGAACACAGATACGAAAGATTTAGGAGAATGTGAGAAATGAGTGGGATCAAAGCATTAACAATAGGAGATCTGGTCCTTAAAAGACCGGTGATCCAGGGCGGTATGGGCGTAGGCATCAGCCTTCATAAGCTGGCAGGAGCTGTAGCGGCCTGTGGCGGTATGGGACTGATCTCCACAGCACAGATCGGATTCAGGGAACCTGATTTTAAGACCAATTTTGTAGAAGCTAATCTTCGTGCTATCAGACGGGAAATGAAAAAAGCCAGGGAGATCGCACCAAACGGTGCTATTGGCTTTAACATTATGGTAGCTACCAAACATTATGACCTGTGGGTCAAGGAAGCCATTAAATGCGGTGCAGATGCCATTGTATCCGGTGCAGGTCTTCCTGTGCGCCTTCCAGAGTATGCACAGGCTGCATATGAGGAAATGAAAGCAGGGATTGTAGATGCAAAGGAAACCTGCGGGGAGATCTGCAAACAGGCAGTAAAGAAAGTAAAGCTGGCTCCTATTGTGTCTTCTGCAAAATCTGCACAGGTCATCTGCAGACTTTGGGACAGAAAATATAAGCAGGTTCCGGACTTTGTAGTAGTGGAAGGACCGTTAGCAGGTGGTCATCTGGGCTTTTCCAGGGAAGAACTGACGGAGTACGGTGCAGATACCAAAGATGTGCCAAATACCTACAACCGGGAAGCTTACGATAAAGAAGTCCGCTCCATTATGGAAGTAATAAAGACTTACGAAGAAAAGTACCAGAAGCATATCCCGGTAGTAACTGCCGGGGGCATTTATACCCATGAAGATGTAAAGCATCAGTTTGAACTGGGGGCAGAAGGAGTGCAGGTAGGCACCCGTTTCGTTACTACCGAAGAATGTGATGCTCCGGATGCTTACAAGCAGGCTTATATCAACGCAAAAAAAGAGGATATCATCATTACCCAGAGCCCGGTAGGAATGCCGGGACGGGCTATTTTAAATCCATTTTTGCAGCAGATCAAAGAGGGAGTCCGCCCGGCTATCAAAAGCTGCTTCCAGTGTCTGGAACACTGCGACATCAGGACTATTCCTTACTGCATCACACAGGCATTGGTAAATGCAGCGGAAGGGGATGAAAATAATGCCCTTCTTTTCTGTGGCAGCAATGCTTACAGAGCAGAAAAAATCGAAAAAGTAGATGATGTGATGAAAGAACTGGTAGGGGAATAATAAGCAGCGCGGTCATCAAAAAACCGGTCATACCTTTTAAATTTTTAAAGGGCATGGCCGGTAATTTTTTTGCCGGAACCTACATTTTTGGATATGCTAAGCTCTGCTTTTTTCCTGCAAAGAGAACTGAAACTGATACCAAGGACATCTGCTGCCTCCTTAAGCGTCCCGGTCTGGTCCAAAGCCTGTTGTATATAAGCTGCCTCAAATTGGCGAAGGGCTTCTTTTAGTGGAATTAAATTCCTCTGCAGCAAATGCGCCGGATCTTTGGGATCAGCCGGCTGTTTCCCGGAAGCGGCAGCATTACTTATAGGGCGAAGGATGGACTGGGATTTTGGTGTATGCAGTGGTGTGCAGTGGGCATGGATAAATGAGTCGATCAGTTCTTTCCGGTTTTCTGACAGACAGATCTGCTGTGCCAGATTGGAAATCTCTCTTATATTTCCTTTCCACTCAAGCCCGCTTAATGCAGTCATCTGGTTTTCAGAAATTGGCTGGTTTTCCAAAGGACAATCATATTCTTTCGAATAGTGTTCTATAAAAAAGCGCAGAAATAAAGGAATTTCATCTTTTCGCTTTCTTAAAGGAGGTATATGGATATTGGCTACCCGGATCCTGTAGTAGAGATCTGAACGGAAGGTTCCGGCTTTGATCATTTCCTGCAGATCCTGTCCGGAAGTGCAGATAATGCGGGTGTGGATCTCTTTGGCAGAAAGGGAACCAATGGGGGTTATAGTTTTATTCTGTAAAAAATGTAAAAGAAGAGTCTGACAATGGGGAGAAAGCTCATTGATCTCATCAAAAAGGACGGTTCCATGGTCTGCTGCTTCTAAAAGTCCGGTTTTTCCACTAGCAGAAGCACCGGTAAAGGCGTTGGGAGAATAGCCGAAAAGCTCAGAGGCAAAAAGCTCATCTGAAATAGCACTGCAGCTGATCTTTACAAAGGGTTTACCAGATAAAGCACCACTTTTCTGGATATATTCTGCCAGAAAGCTTTTTCCAACGCCGCTTTCCCCGTAAATAAGCACAGAAGCCTGATTGTAGGCAAGAAGATTTGCTTTCTGGAAGATCTGTATCATAGACGGGGAATGAAGGATGATCTTTTTTTCAGTACCCGAAGTATTATATGCCATATCGTTTCCTCTTCTTACAAAGGGTAGAAGCATCGATTCCCAGTGTTTTTGCTGCCTTTGCAGCAGAGGTAGTGTTATTTAATGCTTTTTGGATCAACTGGATCTCAAATTGTTCTACACATTCCTTTAACGTCATCTCTTTTCCGTCCCGGGCATCTCCGGAAGAAAGCTCTGTGGTATCCTTCAGTTCATCTGGAAGCTGATCCGCAGTAATGGTATCACTCTGGCAGAGGACTACCATACTTTCTATCAGGTGCTGCAGCTCCCGGACGTTTCCGGGCCAGGAATATTTCTGCATCAGACGTACCGCATCAGCAGATAATATTTTATTAGTATGGTTCTGTTCGTTATACCGGTTTAAAAAGAAGGTAGACAGCAGAGGAATGTCCTCAGGGCGTTCCCGCAGAGGCGGAAGCGTCAGTTCTACTGCATTTAAACGGTAATAGAGATCCAGACGGAATTCGTGGTCATCCACCATCTGCTTTAAATTACGGTTGGTAGCACATATGATGCGAAAATCCACAGGAACCGGTTCGACAGCGCCAATGGCCCGTACTTCCTTATTTTGGATCACCTGGAGAAGTTTTGCCTGGATATCTAAAGGAAGTTCTCCAATCTCATCTAAGAAAATGGTACCTTTATCAGCCAACTGGATCAGGCCTTCTTTTCCCTGACGGGCGGCACCTGTAAAAGAACCGGGAGTGTATCCAAATAACTCAGATTCAAATAATGGTTTTGGGATAGTTGCCATATTTACATGGATAAAGTTTTCATGCTTGCGAAGACTGCTTTGGTGGATAAAACGGGCAAGCACATCTTTACCGGTTCCGGATTCACCTGTAAGCATCACAGAAGCAGAGGTGGGAGCTAACCGGAGCGCTTTTCCGTAAATGTTATACATGGCTTTATTAGCAATGATAATGTCTTTTCCAATGCTGGAGTCTACCTGTATATTGCGCAGATGAGATTCCAGGGCCATGGCGCGCATGGTGGATTGGGATGCTTTTTCCTGAAGGCGCATCAGATCGCTGTAATTGCTTACTGAATAGATGATGTAATCGATCTCACCGGCTTTATTTAAAATAGGAGTGGCAGTAGTAAGTACATAATCCTGGGTGGGATAGCGTACGATCTGGGTCTGCTGTTGTCTGGTTTCCAGTACGGTATCGATCATGTACCGCTCTGTAGGCAGTATAACATCTTCACGCTGGGAGATCTTTCGCACATTCTGACCGAAATATTCCCTGATATCAAATTGGGCGAGACTGCTGTAATACCGGTTTCCCCAGATGATCGTCCCGTTTCCGTCAGCGATAATGATCCCAAGTTCCAAAGCATCATAGACACGGGAAACATCCCGCATCCGTATGTGAGGTGATCTGGCAGCCATATAAATGTCCTTTCGTTTTGTTATTGTATAGTTTGTATGCTCCAAACATCATTTTTCTTAAGATGATAATTGAATTATTTCAATTTATATCTTAAATTTAGTATAGTTATTGAAAAAAGTCAATAAAAGAAATTAGAAACAAGCATAAAAAATATGCAGAACAGTTAAAAAATAAAAAATAAAATTTTTATAAAAACGATAAAAAAATAACAAAAACGTAGATAAACCAAAGGTTTCTAAGAACAAAGATCAAAAGTAAACAATACATAAAGGTCAGAAAACACAAAAGATGGCACGATAATTGCTTTTAATATTTAGTGATAATGTAGTTGACGGTTACAGAAAGACCAGGTGTCTGGAACATTTGATTGATAAAAAAATGACGAAATGTTTTAGAGTATGTGCTCTTTCGTACAACAAAATTTATAGGAGGGGTTATCTTATGCATTATGAACATCATCGCTACGTAGGTAAAGTTTGTGTGGTAACAGGGGCTGCCAACGGACTGGGGTTAAATCTGGTAAACAGATTAGTAGAAGAAGGTGCTTTAGTAGGTGCTCTGGATCTGGAGCAGGATACACTGGATAAGGAATTTGGGGATAAGAAAGACAAAGTGTTTGCAGTTCCATGTGATGTATCATCCAAGGCAAATGTTGACGCAGCCATCGCAGCTGTGATCGAGCATTTTGGACACATTGACGCTCTGTTTAATATCGCAGGTGTGATCGGACGCCAGTCTCTGTTAGACAGCACCGAAGAGCAGTGGCGCAAAGTCATTGATATCAACTTAAATGGTACATTCTTTGTATCTCAGGCAGTATTAAGACACATGGTAGATAAGGGAATTAAGGGAGTTGTGGTAAATACCAGTTCCGTGGCATCCCTGATCGTTTCTCCAAATACAGGCGCTTACTCCGCAAGTAAAGGCGGCGTTACCATGTTCACCAAATTCGCAGCGTTGGAAATGGCAAAATATGGAATCCGCGTTTGTGCATTCGGACCTGGAACCCATGCAACCAGACTGACAGAGGGAACCAGATTAAATCCTGAAAGATGTGAAATGTTCTTAAGAAACATTCCTATGGGACGTTTTGGTGAGCCGGATGAGGCAACTTCCGTAGCATTATTCTTAGGTTCTGATGAAGCTTCCTACTGTACAGGTCAGACCTGGATCGAAGACGGTGGAAACAGCTTATTCTAATTTGAGATCAAAAATAGAAAAACAGGAGTTGAAATAATGGATTGGCGCGAAAAATATAAAGATAAAATGACCACTGCAGCAGAAGCAGTCAGCCATGTTAAATCTGGAGAAAAAATCATATTTGCTGACTGGATCGGAGAACCGCCTGCATTGGTAGATGCACTGGTTGCACGTTATAAAGAACTGGAAAATGTGATCATTATCCACGGTATGAGCCCGGGACCAAATGAATATCTGGAAGAGAAATACGAAGGACATTTCCACCATATTTCCCTTTTCATCGGACCAAAATCAAGACCGGCTTATCATGCAGGAAGAGTAGATTATCTGGGAGGAACTAATTTCCACAACTGGCCAGATATGTTTGCAAAAAATCCTGATTTAAATCCACACTGGGCATTTATCCAGGTAACACCTCCAAATGAAGATGGTATGTGCAGCTTTGGAAATACCTGCTGCTTTACAGAACCGGCAGCAAGAACCGCAGACCGCATCATTGCCCAGGTCAATCCGGATCTGCCTTTCGTAGAAGGAAGAATGTTTGAACTGGCAAAGGCAGATTACATTGTAGAGCAGACAGCGCCTTTATACATCATTGGCAGGGCAGAGCCAAATGAAAAGATCCAGAAGATCGCAGATTACTGCGCAAGTCTGGTTGAAGACGGCGCAACCATCCAGTTAGGTATCGGAATGCTTCCAGATGCTATTGCCCGTAACCTGATGGACAAAAAGGATCTGGGTGTCCATTCTGAGACATTGACAGAAGCCATGATGGAGCTGGTAAAAGCAGGAGTCATCACCAACAAGAGAAAGACCTTAAATCCTGGTATCTGTATTGGAGCACAGGCAGCAGGAAGCGAAGAATTCTATAAATTCATTGATCATAACCCAATGTTCCAGATGCAGCCGGTTGATTATGTAAATGATCCATATGTCATCGGCCAGAACTACAAGCAGACATCTATTAACGGCTGTCTGGAAGTAGATCTTCAGGGACAGGTCAATTCTGAAACAGTAAATGGAAGACAGTACAGCGGCATCGGCGGCCAGTTAGACCATGTGCGTGGTGCACAGATCAGCGAAGGCGGAAAATCCATTATCGCACTGAATTCTACAGCAAAGAATGACACCATTTCCAAGATCGTGCCATATTTCCAGCCTGGAAATATTACAACGGTTCCAAGATATGATGTAGACTATATTGTAACAGAATATGGTATTGCTCCCCTGCGTTATAAGACCGTAAGACAGAGGGCAGAAAATCTGATCGCTATTGCTCATCCGAAATTCAGGGATGAACTTCTTGCAAAAGCAAAAGAAATGGGTCTGATCCCTCTGAAAGGTTAAAGGTTTATGGAAATGAAAAAGCAAAAAAATCGCTGGATCATGCTTTTTTGCATTTGCTGCAACACCTTTTGTTTCGGAGGCGTATATGCATGGAGTGCATTTTCCGGTGAACTGGCAAATTACATGGGCTGGGATTACAGCAAGGTAACAGTAGCTTATTCCATTATGCTTATGTGTGTGGCTTTAATGGGACTGGTAGGGGGAATGTTGCTGCAGCGTTTCGGAGCCAGAAAGCTGATGATCGCAGCCGGTATTATGTGGGGACTTGGCTGGTTTGCAACAGGAATGGCAGGAAGTATTATTATGCTGTATGCAAGCTTCGGTATCCTTGCAGGCTGTGCCTCCGGATTTGGCTATAATCCAGGTGTCGTAACAGCTGTCAGCTGGTTTCCGGACAAAAAGGGATTTGCTTCCGGAATGGCAGTGGGAACCTGCGGAATGGCATCCCTGATCGTTGCGCCGTTAGCTAATTTCTTACTGACCCGGTTTAATGTAATGACAGCGTTTCGCCTGGTAGGCGGAATGTTCTTAGTTGTTTCATTGGCAACATCCTGGTACATAGACGGTCCACCGGCTGGCTGGAAACCGGAAGGATATACACCGGCAGCAGCCCAGGCTGCAAGCGAAGGAAAAACATGGCGGGAAATGTTAAAGGATCCAAGATGTTATCTTTTATGGGCAACACTTTTATGTGCTTCTGTAGCAGGTCTGATGCTCATCGGACATGCCTCCAGGATCGGCCAGGAAGTAGCAGGCATCACAGCAGCGCAGGCAGCACTTTTAGTGGGTATCATGGCAGTTGCCAACTTTGTGGGCAGACTGGCTCTTGGTTCCCTTTCCGATGTTCTTGGGCGTCATAAAGTAGTAATAGGGGTTATGCTTTTATGTGCTCTGGACATGGTATTTTTATCCAGTGTATCTACATTCCCGGCTTTTGTGGCAGCGATCGTTATCACAGGCGTATGCTTTGGCGGAACATTAGCTACATTCTCAGCCTTAAGCTCTGATACATTTGGGGCAAAATACAATGGTATCAATTACAGCATTATTTTTACCGGATACGGCATTGCTTCTATTGTAGGACCAAATGTGGCAACAGCCATCAAGTCATCTACAGGAAATTATTCCGGTGCGTTTATTTTTGCTGCAGTATGCAGTATTCTGGCAGCGGCATTATGTTTTGGAGCAAAACAGTTAAACAAAAAAATGGGGTAAATATTTCTCTTATAGGAGGAAATACGTATGTTAAGTGTATTGGCAATTATCGTTCCATTGATCGTGCTGGTTATCATGATCTGGAAAAAGGTTAATATCGCAGTTTCAGCGATCGTTTGTACCGGTTTAATGGCACTGATGTCAGGCTTAAATATTTATGACTGTCTTACAAATGATTACATGGAAGCATTTGTGGGCTATATCAAGAATTACTGGCCACTGATCTTTTTAGGTGCAAGCTTTGGTAAGGCTATGCAGTTAGGCGGCGGTGCAGAAGACCTGGCAAATCTTTTAACTTCCAAGCTGGGTACAAAATTCACCATTGCAGTTTTATGTGTTACCACACTGATTTTAAGCTACGGCGGTGTATCCTGCTACGTTATCGTATTCGTTATGTATCCGATTGCATTAAATATGTTTAAGAAGGCTGACCTTCCAAGACATCTGATCCCGGCGATCGTAGCAGCAGGTTCCTTTACAGCTGTAAACTTAGGACCTGGTTCTCCATCTGTTGTAAACAATATCCCTGTAAAATATCTGGGAACATCTGCAACAGTCCTTCCTGTATATTCCGCGATCATCGCAGGTTCCTTCTTCCTGCTGGCACTGTTCTACTGTTTATGGCAGGAAAAAGTTGCACGTAAAAAAGGCGAGCACTTCAGCGCAGACGCAGCAACCCTTAAAATGATGGCAGAATATGAGCAGAAAGAGCATGGAAACGGCGCCATCGCATTTATCCCGCTGGCACTGGTAGTTATTCCGTTATTCTTTGGCGTAAACGTACTGTACACTCTGTTAATGGGATGGATCTCCATCGCTATCCTTTACTGGAATAAGATCGATAATAAGATCGAGATCCTTAACTGTGGCGTCAGTGACGCTATGGGTGCTATTGTAGCAACTTCTGCAGTTGTTGGTTTCGGCGGTGTTGCAAAACTGACAGCAGGTTATACCACTCTTGTAAACGTAGCAACCAGCATGGGAGGTTCTCCACTGATCTCCTTCTCACTTGGTACTGCACTGCTGTCCGGCGCATGCGGTTCCGGTTCCGGCGGTCTGACACTGGCTCTGGAAACACTGGCTCCAAGATACCTGGAAATGGGTATAAATCCTGGTGTCCTTCACAAGATCGCATCAGCAGCCTGCATCACACTGGATTCCCTGCCACACAACGGCGTTATGGTTACTGTACTTGCATGCTGCGGTTTGACCCATAAGGAAGGCTATAAGCATCTGTTTGCTATTACAGTAGTAGGTTCTATTATCATCCTGATAGAGGCAATTGTTCTGGCAAGTATCATGTATCCTATTGGGTGATAGAAAACAGACAGGAGATAGATATGAAAGGATACAGGGATGACCGGATCAGAGAGCTTGAAGCGCTATATCCTTTCTGGCAGGAAAAAACCATATGGGGCTTTTTTGAGGAGACAGCAGAGCGTTTCCCGGATCAGGACTTTATTGTAAGTCCCGGAGAGCGGTTCACCTATAAAGAAACAAAGGAAAAAGTCCTTCAGGTGGCAAAAGGGCTGGCAGCCATAGGTGTAAAGCCTGGTGAACATGTGGCTATGCAGATTGAAAACTGCCCGGAACAGGTATTTGTAGCTCTGGCAGTCAATGCCATAGGCGCGGTAAAGGTACCTGTAAACATTTCCCTTTCTGCCAGAGAACTGGGGTTTGTACTGGAACAGTCCCAGTCTCAGTATCTGATCACAGGTTGTCATATTGATCTTGAAAAAAACGAGACAGCTTTAAAATTAGTTGTCACATTGCCTCAGGCAGACTGTCATATGAGTGTATCTACGAAAGAATGGGCTGATTTCCTTGCAGCAGGAAAAGGAGAGATCCTTTCCCTGCGAAGGGGATCTGAATACGCTCATGATCCGTCAGATATCATTTATACATCAGGAAGCACGAAGGCACCAAAAGGTGTGGTACTTACCCATGATATGCTGATGAGAAGTGCCTATGCCAGCTGTTTAAACAGAGGATTTGAGAAGGGGCGGCGTATTTTCATCCCCCTTCCCATGTTTCATGTTTATGGATATGTAGAAGGGATGCTGGCAGCCATACTGGTGGGAGGAGCTGTGTTATTCCGCCGTGGTAAATTTGCAGCGGAGCCTGTTTTACAGTTTATGAAAGCTGAAGGTGCAAATGACATCTTAAGCGTTCCGGCACAGATGATGTCACTGATCAGTTATCTGAAAGAAAATTTTGTAGAGCTTCCGGAGCTTCATGCAGTGTACTGTTCTGCAGCTGTATGTCCTTCCTGGGTATGGCCGTCCATCAGAAAATACCTTGGTGTATCGGATGTGATCACTGGATATGGGATGACAGAAGTATGCGGGGCATCCATGCAGACTGCCCCTGATGACGGGGATGAGATCCTTGAAAGCAGGGTTGGGAAACTGCTTCCTGGCGGCTGCAGCGGGGAAAAGGCTTATGGCGGACATCAGATCGCTTACCGTGTAGCAGACCAGAAGACGGGAGAAGACTGCAGACCAGGGGAAGTTGGGGAACTCTGGTGTAAGGGAAGCGTAGTAATGAAATGCTACTTTAACCGGGAGGAAGCAAACAGGCGGGTCTTTACTGAAGATGGCTGGTTCAAGACCGGAGACTGCGGCTACTTTGATGAAAATGGATATCTTGTTTTAGCCGGCCGTGTAGACGATATGTATAAGATAAACGGGGAAAATGTATCTCCTAAGTTTTTGGAAGATGTGTTTGGAAACTGTCCCCAGATCAGCAGTGCTGCTGTTGTGGGAGTTCCAGATGAGAAACATGGTTATGTGGGAGCTGCATTTATCCAGTTACATGAGGACACAAAGGAAAACAGGGAAAAGGTAGAAAACTATAGCAAAGAGCACCTGGCAAAATTCCAGGTACCTAAATATTTCTTTTATTTAAAAAATGGGGACTGGCCCCGTACATCTACGGGAAAAGTACAGAAATTCCGGTTAAAGGAAATGGCTGGAAAATTAACAGAAACAATCAAATAACAGAATTTTGGAGGAGGTTTATTTTATGAGCAACAAATATGGATTAACAGAGGACCAGTTAAGTATTCAGGAGATGGCGAAAAAATTCGCAGATGAAGTAGTTGCTGAAACAGTTACAGATTTAGATGCACGTCACGCATTTCCGGAGGAAGAGGTAAAACAGTGTGCGGAAATGGGATTTTTAGGAATCTGCGCACCAGAAGAATACGGCGGTGCAGGAATGGATCACTTAAGCAATGTTCTTGTTATTGAGCAGATCGCAAGACATTCTGCATCTTTAGCTTCTATTATCGATGCTCATGCATCTTTAGGAAGCACTCCTATTGCTATTGCAGGTACCGATGAGCAGAAACGTAAATTCCTTACTCCTGCAGCTATGGGTGAAGGCTTATGTGCATTTGCACTGACAGAGCCTCAGTCTGGTTCTGATGCAGGCCAGATCCGTACCAAGGCTGTTTTAGAAGGCGATGAGTGGGTCATCAACGGAAGCAAGGCTTTTATCACAAACAGCCCATATGCAGCTACTTTCTTAGTAGCAGCAAAGACTGATATGGAAGCAAAAGGAAGCAGAGGTATTTCCGTATTTATCGTGCCAGCAGGAACTCCTGGTCTGGAGGTTGGAAAGCCAGAGCAGAAGATGAGCAACAGAAGCTCCTATTCATGCCCACTGACCTTTACAGATGTCCGTATTCCAAAAGAGAATCTGTTAGGTGAATTAAACAGAGGCTTCCCACTGTTTATGAAGTGCGTAGATGATGGCCGTGTAGCAATTTCCGCAGTAGCAGTTGGTATGGCACAGGGCGTTTTAGAGCGTGCAGCTAAATACTCCAAGGAAAGAGTTACTTTTGGAAAGCCAATCTGCGAAAACCAGGCGATCGCATTCAAATTAGCAGAAATGGCAACAGAGATCGATGTAGCTCGTGCAATGCTTTACAATACAGCACGTATGAGTGACAACGGACTTCCATTCAGCAAAGAAGCAACCATGACAAAGATGTTCTGTTCTGAAATGTGTGTACGTGTATGTGATATGGGTCTTCAGATCATGGGCGGATATGGCCTTTGTGACGAATATCAGGTAGAGCGTATGTACCGTGATGCAAAGCTTTTAACCATCGGTGAAGGAACTTCTGAGATCTGCCGTATGGTAGTTGGAAGATTTGTATTAAAAGAATATTAATAAACAGGAGGTTTTGAACATGAAGCGTTCTTATTTATATTTAAGTGAATTTCATGTGGGAGATAAATTTACCACTCTTTCCCGTACTGTTACAGAAACAGACGTAGTTTTGTTTGCAGGTATTACCGGCGATAACAACCCAATCCATACAGATAAGATCTATGCAGAAAGCCTTCCATTTAAGAGCCGTATTGCCCATGGACTCTTAGGTGCAGGCATTGCTACCGGTTTATGGGGACGTATGGGACTGGTTGACGGTTCTGCTATTGCAGCTTTAAGCACAGAGTGGAAATTCGTAGGAGCCATCAAGATTGGTGATACCATCCACTGTGAGGTGGAAGTTCTGGAGGCTAAGCGTTCTAAATCAAAACCAGACAGAGGTATTTTAAATATCCAGTATTCTATTATTAACCAAGATGGGGCTGTATGCCAGGTAGGAAGCATGGCAACCATGTTATACTGGGAAGAGCCAAAGGAGGAAAATGCATGAACATCTTAGTTTGTATTAAGCAGGTTCCGGATACTACAGAGATCAAGATCGATCCGGTAACAAATACACTGATCCGTGCAGGTGTTCCAAGTATTGTCAATCCTTTTGACGCATATGCATTAGAGATTGCAGCACGTATTAAAGATGTAACACCGGAAACGAAGATCATCCTTCTTTCCATGGGTCCAAAACAGGCAGAAGCAGCTTTAAAAGAGTGTCTGGCGGTAGGCGGAGATAAGGCATATCTGGTAAGTGACAGAGCTTTCGGCGGTGCAGATACATTGGCTACCAGCTATACATTAAAAACAGCTATCGACAAGATTGAGACACTGGAAGGCAAATTTGATATCATCTTCTGCGGTAAGCAGGCAATTGACGGTGATACCGCACAGGTAGGACCAGAAATCGCAGAGCATATGGATTGTCCACAGATTACATATGCCATTGAAGCAAAGGTAGAAAATGATGAGGTTCTGGTAAAACGTGAGACTGGGGAAGGATATGAGGTTCTGGCAGCAAAGATGCCTTGTGTGATCACAGTGACAAAGCCAAGCTTCAGCCCACGTTATCCAACTATTAAGTCAAAAATGGCAGCAAACAGAGCGACGATCAATACTTTAACTGCAGCAGATATTCCTGTAGACGCAGAGCGTATTGGTTTAAAGGGATCTCCTACAAAGGTTAAGAAGAGCTTTACTCCTCCTCAGAAGCAGGGCGGCGTTGTTGTAAAAGAAGATAGTCCGGAAGCTTCTGCACAGAAACTGTTTGAATTATTAAATTCTGCACATATCGTATAAGGAGGGAGGAAGAGCATGGAGGCTTTAAGCAAAGATTTATGGGTATTTATTGAAACCGATGAAGAAGGAAAGGCCAGAAATGTAGGACTGGAGCTGTTAAATCCGGGACGCAGACTGGCAGATGCCCAGGGCGGTGCTCTTGTGGCAGTTGTGATCGGTTATAAGACAGAGGCAGCTGTGAAAGAAGCAGCAGCTTATGGAGCAGATAAGATTATTGTAGTTGACGGGGAAGAATACCAGCATTACACCACAGACGCTTATGCAGATGCTATGTATGCTCTGGTAACAAAATACGGACCAACCACCATGATGATCGGTGCTACCAATGAGGGCCGTGACATGGGACCAAGACTTTCCTGCCGTTTAAGAACCGGTCTGACAGCTGACTGTACAGCTGTAGATTATGATGAAGAAACAGGAAATATCGCATGGACCCGCCCTACCTTCGGTGGAAACCTTCTGGCTACGATCATGTGTCCGGATCATCGTCCGCAGATCGGAACTGTACGTCCGGGCGTATTTAAGAAGGGTGAGAGAAACGAGGATAACAAGCCTGAGATCATTACAGAAGACATCCACATTGCAGCAGAACGTATCCGTACCCGTCTGGTAGAGGTATTAAAAGACTTAGATGCCGGTGATGTAAATCTGGAGAGTGCAGAAGTGATCGTGTCCGGCGGACGAGGCGTTGGCGGCCCTGAAGGTTTTGAAACGTTAAAGGAACTGGCAGATCTGTTAGGCGGCGTTGTAGGTGCATCCCGTGCAGCTGTTGACGCAGGCTGGATCGGACATGTTCATCAAGTTGGACAGACCGGAAAGACAGTTGGTCCAAAACTGTACATTGCATGTGGAATTTCAGGAGCAATCCAGCATGCAGCAGGTATGAGTGGTTCTGATGTGATCGTAGCTATTAATAAGGATCCAGATGCACCTATCTTTAATATGGCAGATTATGGTGTAGTAGGCGATCTGAAACTGGTGATCCCGGAACTGATCAAACAGATCAAAGAAAGCAGAAAGTAAAAGAATTTGTAAGACATAATGCAGATGTCCGCCCGCCGAAGACAACTTCAGGTGAGCGGATATTTGTGTTCCTGATAAAGTGTTTAAGGGAGACCGGAAGTGTATGGGACATTCAGTGCAGGTGGCAGGAAATACAGGTTGTCTTTATTTGATGGGAAACTGTATTCCTTATTATGAGATAAGAGAAAGAGAATGGATATTAATGGATTGTGGTTCCCGTCTGGCAAGAACACAACTGGCAGAATATCTCGGTAAAAACAAGATCAGTGTAAGAGCGGTACTATGCAGTCACGGGCATTATGACCATACAGAAAATAACCGCTTTCTTCAGGAGGAATATGGGGCAGAACTGGTCATGTCCTGTCTGGATGCAGGCATATTGCAGGATACATTGTCTTTAAAAACTGTTTTCTATTCGAATACGTTACAGGATAATGAAAGAGAATGTAGTGATATGCTGTGTAAAGCAGACCAGATGATCCTGCCAGGCCAGGAACAGGTTCAGGTCTGCGGCGTACAGTTCCGGATCCTTTCCCTTCCTGGGCATGCAGCCAGTCATATGGGCTTTGTTACGCCGGATGGGGTGGCTTATCTGGCAGACAGCATGTTTGACCGGGAAAGCCTGAAAAAAGGACGGCTGTTTTACATGCTCTGCTGGTCACAGACACTGAAAACACTGGAAAAGATCAAAAACCTTGGGTATAAAAAATATATTCTTGCCCATTACGGGGTTTTTGATGAAGTAAGGGAACTGGCAGAGGAGAATATACAGCGTTTTAAGGAAATCCTGAGAGATATGAAGCCACTGATCTCTGAGGACATTACTTTGGAACAGCTGACTGCAAAAGTGATCAATGATATGGGACATCCGGTAAAACGTCTGGAAAAAGCCAAATTATATGAACGGATCGTCCGTTCTATGTTGGAATATCTGCTGGAACAGGGGGATGTAAGCTGTTATGTAAGAGATAACAGCGTATGCTATTGCCTGGTAAAATAAATGATGGATCATTATCGGAATCTTCTTACAAGGTCAGATTATGTACAGATGGATTCCGGGAAAACAGATAAATATATATAACAAGGAGGACATTATGTACGAAGCATTATTTCAGCCTATGAAAATAGGAGAACTGGAAATAAAAAACCGGTTTGTGATGCCGGCTATGAACAGCCATTATGCAGATGCAAAGCATCATATGACGGAACAGGCCTGCAATTATTATGGCGAGCGGGCACTAGGGGGATTTGGGCTGCTGATCACAGAATTTTTATGTGTCAGTGAAGAAGGTCTGGCTTATCCCATGCAGGCAGCTATTTATGATGATGAATTTATTCCTTCATTTTCCAGATTAACAGGACGGGTACATGAAAATGGAGGCCGTATTTTCGCCCAGCTGCAGCATTCTGGAAGAATGCAGGGAAAAGGAAGTACAGATAAAATGGCAGTGGGAGCCAGCAATATCCCGGATAAAGCCAATCTGATCCCGGTACATGAGCTGACAGAAGCAGAAGTAAAGGAAGTAGTAAAAAAATTTGTGGCTGCAGCTGTAAGGGCGCAGAAAGCCGGCTTTGATGGCGTAGAGGTCCATGGTGCCCATGGCTATCTGCTGGCCCAGTTTTTATCCCGTGGTGTAAATAAACGGGTGGACCGGTACGGCGGAAGTGTTTCCAACCGGGCGAGGATCGTCTGTGAGATTGTAGAAGGGATCAAAGAAGCCTGTGGAAAGGCATTCCCGGTCTGCGTAAGGACCAGCGGTGATGAAGGATATGACGGTGGAAACCGCATTGAAGATGCAGCGGCACAGGCTATTCTTTTTGAAGAAGCCGGTGCAGATGCTATTCATATTTCACATGGGATTGCCATCCATTCTTATTACTCAGAAAGTGGATTTAACATCCAGAACGTGAAAATAGTAAAAGATGTAGTTTCTGTTCCCGTGATCGGAGTAGGAAGAATGAATGATCCGGCGCTGATGTTATCTGCTCTCAGGACAGGTGCAATGGATTTTGTGGCTTTAGGCAGAGAATCTGTCTGTGATCCTCATTTACCGGAAAAGATCAAAGAAGGAAGGCTGGATGAGATTCTTACCTGTACCGGATGTATGCAGAGATGTCTGTATCCGAATTCCTTTGAAGAGGGCTTTGGCATTTCCTGTATGATCAATCCATTTAGTGGAAAAGAGCATATATGGGAGATCACACCGGCAGAAAAGAAAAAGAAGATCGCCGTTGTAGGAGCAGGTCCTGTGGGGCTGCAGGCAGCATGGATCCTGGCAAAACGGGGTCATGAAGTAAAGGTATATGAAAAAGAAATTACAGCAGGGGGGCAGTACCGCCTGGCAGCAGTTCCGGCTATGAAACAGGAGCTGGCCAAGACTATCAGTACTTATCTTACTTTCTGTAAGAAATATGGGGCAGAGGTCATTTACGGGGTAAAAGCCACAAAAGAAATGTTAGAACAGGAAGGCTTTGATGAGATCATTCTTGCCTGTGGTGCACAGCCTTTAGTTCCTCGTATTCCGGGAATTGACGGTGAAAATGTATATCTGGCAAATCAGGTGCTTTCTTTTGATGTGCGCTTAAGCGGTCAGAAGATCCTGGTACTGGGAGCAGGATTAGTAGGCGCAGAAGCAGCAGAGGTCTTAAGTACCTACGGCAATAAAGTCACTGTTGTAGATATGCTGGATAAAGCAGCACCATTAGCGCCTCTCAGACCAAGAGAGAACCTTTTAAGCCGTTTGGATAAAGCTGGTGTGGGATTTTGTTTAAACAGCCGTGTATGTGAGATACGTCCGGATGGCATCAGGTATGATCAGAACGGAGAAACAAAAGAGATGACCGGATTTGACAGTATAGTCCTTGCTTTCGGTTCCCGTTCAGACAAGGCACTGGAAACAGAGTACGAAGGTGATCACCGTATTCACAGTGTAGGAGACTGTCTGACAGCAGGAGATGCCAAAAAGGGAATATATGAGGCAACGAAGCTGGCGATGGTACTGTAAAATACTACCGGGCAGAGAACATTAAATCTTACAAACTGCTGCAAAACATTACAAAACTCTTACATGCCTTGACCTTGGAGCAACTCCAAGGTGTATGCTTTCTGCATAAAACAGATATAAAAATGCAGGAGGCATTGATAAGTATGAAGAAACGTTTTGCTATTACAGCGCTGGCACTGGCTTTGACTGCAGGTAGTGCGATGACATCTTTTGCAGCAGGTTTTACAGGTACAGGAAAGGGAGTAAAGTATCAGTGGGGTGACGGATCTTACTGCACCAACAACTGGGTACAGTACAGAAATCACTGGTTCTATTTTGGTGATGACCAGTTAATGAGAACCGGATGGATCCAGAGAGATGGCACCTGGTACTATGCAGCTGATACCGGCGAACTTCAGGGCGGTATTATGAAGATCAATGGAAATGTTTATTATTTCGACACCAGCAGCTGCAAGATGGTAACTGGCAACTATAACTATAATGGCGGAAACCATGAGTTTACAGAAAATGGAACCACAGACGGCGGTCCATACGTTTACAATGAATGGAACAGCAACGGCACCATTAAACGTGGAGCTAAGTTCGGTGTAAGATAAACTGTAACCGGTACATCATTTCGTAAATGATGTACCGGTTCCCTTTCTATTTTTCTGGTCACCATTGACCAAATCACAAAATCCATATAAGATATTCTTTAAGGGCACATCCAAAAGAAATATCGATCGTGGGAAAATGGAAAACAGGAGAAAAGAAAGGTATGACGGAAAACAGAACAGAAATGAAACGTCGAGAGTATCTTATAGGCGATATGTCCGAGATCGTGGGCATAAGCCGGGATACTCTCCGTTTTTATGAGAAAAAAGGGATCATAAAATCAAGAAAAAAGGAAAATGGATATCGTTATTATCTGGAAGAAGATATCCTTCGGCTTATGTTTATTGTATACAGACGGAAGATGAACCAGAGTCTGGAAGAAATTGAAAGATATATAAAGGAAGAGAATTCCTTAGAATGTATGAAAGACCATTTAGCAATGCGTATAAAACAGGAGGAAGCCAGCATACAGTATCACCAGCAGGCGATCGCACGTATGCAGCTTGCTGAACGGGATATGGACCAGGCCGAGAAATATGAGGGAAAATATACTTTTAAAAATTTCCCCACAGCTTATAAATTAGGGATCTGCGAAAGTCTTCTTGAGGGGCTGAAACAGTGGTTTGCCATGTCTTCAACGATCGAAGGTCTGGACATGACATATTTTTATACATTATTTTCAATGGAAAAAGACGGTCTGCAGGAGAAGAAAACCAATCTGCTTCTTTATAAAGGAGTAGAGCAGTGGATCGGAAAAGGATTTCAGCCGGAGCAGTATAAATTGACAGAACCGGTTCCCTGTATTTATACCATTGTGAAATCAGAAAGCATTTATCTGGATGAAGAGGTTGCCTGGAAAATGCATAACTGGGGAAAATCCCAAGGTGTAGAGCCGGAACAGGTTTTTTATGCCAATAATATGACAACATTTTTGGGAGAGGAAAAAAATATTCACTTTATGGAGCTATATATGCCGGTGAAAAGAGAGCAGTAAAACAGGATAAGCCGGGAAAATTCAAAAGCAGATTTCCAAAATCTATGAAAATGTGGATAAAAAATCCACAAAATTTTCTATTTCCACATAAAAATACATATTTCCCCACAGTTTCCCCATGGTTTACACACACTATAAACAGAGTTATCCCCAAAGTTATCCACATTATCCACCGAAAAACACAAGATATGTGGTAAAAAAAAGGGGAAATACAAGATTTAGATTGTGGATAACTTTTGCACTACAGGAAGGTGTATTTTCCCGTGCACCAGATCATAAAATGTGTATAAATGGGTGTGTAAGGAACGCAGAAAAAGTCATATGTTAAATTATATCTGGAGCGGAATGCTTTTTCTGGGGATCATATGGGGAGCATTTCATGGAAGACTGGCTCAGGTAACAGAAGGAGCTTTAAGCGCAGCCGGGGAAGCAGTAACATTAAGCCTTACCATGGTGGGGATCGTAGCTTTCTGGAACGGGATCCTGGAGATAGGAAGCAGGGCCGGGCTGGTAGAGCAGCTTTCAGGGAAAATGAGGCCCATATTAAAGTTTCTGTTTCCGGATCTGCCAACGGACTGTGAAGCCGCCAGACAGATTTCAGTAAATTTCATTGCAAATATTTTAGGGCTTGGCTGGGCCGCAACCCCTGCGGGACTTAAAGCCATGAAAGAACTGGAAAAAATAGAAGAGATGCGCAGAAAAGAGAAAAGCACGGTTCGGGCAGTTCCCAAAGGCACTGCCAGCAATGAAATGTGTACGTTTCTGGTCATGAACATATCATCCCTTCAGTTGATCCCGGTGAATATCATCGCTTACAGAAGCCAGTATCACAGTGTATCTGCGGCAGCTGTTACAGGTCCATGCCTTGTGGCAACTATGGTAAGTACTCTGGCAGCGGTATTTTTTTGCAGGATCATGGATCGTTCCAATAAAAAAGGAGACGTACTTTAACGTCTCCTTCTGTCTAACTGCCTGTTCTTTGCATAATAGGCCCGTTTATCTTCATACATTCTGGCATCTGCTTCAGACAGAGCCTTTTCAGCATTGTCAGTACAATCTTCCACCCACACAGAGCCAAGAGCCAGGTGAACGGAGCCTTCTGCCATATTTGCCAGTATAGAACGGATCATGGACTGGAACAAATTTTCTGTAATGCCCGGTATGAGTACAAGAAACTCATCACCGCCAATACGGTATACATATTCTGCCGGGAAATTGGATTTCAGGTTTTCACAGGCATAAAGAAGGGCTTTATCACCAGCCTGATGTCCAAAAGTATCATTGATCTGTTTTAATCCCATAACATCACTGTAAAGTACGCCCAGACTTTGGCCCTTGGTAAGGGAAGCCAGCTGTTCATTCAGGGCATGACGGTTTTTCGCACCGGTCAGCTGGTCATAATAGCTTAAGTTTTCCAGCTTTTCAACCAGATCTCTGCGTCGCAGCATGGAATTGATAAAATGTCCAAATAGTTGAAGCATAAAAGCAATATGAT
>OFMR01000506.1_pt1 | contig 24562 bp, 18 predicted proteins | sample 1541931 | NCBI WGS metagenome assembly OFMR01 (sample SAMN04209224, study PRJEB22552) | human gut metagenome | biome: gut; material: feces | host: Homo sapiens | place: USA: Oklahoma | reverse complement strand
TAGATGAAGTAAAGGCACATTTAGACGAAGCAGGTATTGAAGCTACTGTAGGCGGCAGAGTAAAGCATTTTTTCAGTATTTATAAGAAAATGTTAAAGCAGAACAAGACTCTGGACCAGATCTATGATCTTTTTGCTGTTCGTATTATGGTAGATACGGTAAAGGACTGTTATGCGGCACTTGGCGTGATCCATGAAATGTACAAGCCGATTCCTGGTCGTTTTAAAGACTATATCGCTATGCCGAAGCAGAACATGTACCAGTCCCTGCATACAACTCTGATCGGCAGCACCGGACAGCCATTTGAGATCCAGATCCGTACTTACGAGATGCACCGTACTGCTGAGTATGGTATCGCTGCTCACTGGAAATACAAAGAGAGCGGAAGCGGACAGGTTGCCGCAGGAAAAGAAGAAGAAAAATTAAGCTGGCTGCGCCAGATCCTGGAATGGCAGCGTGATACAGATGATTCCAAAGAGTTTTTAAGCATGGTAAAGGGCGATCTTGATCTGTTCTCTGACAGCGTTTACTGCTTCACCCCATCTGGTGATGTAAAGACTCTTCCAAGCGGCTCGACACCCATTGATTTTGCTTATTCTATACACAGTGCAGTGGGAAATAAGATGGTTGGCGCAAGAGTCAACGGAAAACTGGTTCCTATTGAATATCAGATCCAGAATGGAGACCGTATTGAGATCATCACCTCCCAGAATTCCAAGGGACCAAGCCGCGATTGGCTGAAAGTGGTACACAGCACACAGGCTAAAAATAAGATCAATCAGTGGTTCAAGACCCAGATGAAGGAGGATAATATCATCCGCGGCCGTGACGCCATTGACCGTTATTGTAAAGCAAAAGGCATTAATCTGTCGGAACTTTCCAAACCGGAATTTATGGAAAAGGTAATGAAGCGTTATGCCTTTAAGGATTGGGATTCTGTGCTGGCATCTATCGGACATGGCGGCCTGAAAGAAGGCCAGGTCATCAACAAGATGTTAGAAGAACGGGAGAAGAAGCTAAAACGGGAGATCACGGATACAGAGGTTTTAGACGGTATTGCTGATACTGACGGAAGAAGCGGCGAAGCTACAGTCCGTAAAAATAAGAGCGGGATCGTGGTCAAAGGACTTCATGATCTGGCAGTGCGTTTCTCCAGATGCTGTAATCCGGTACCTGGTGATGAGATCGTTGGTTTTGTTACCAGAGGAAGAGGTGTTTCCATTCATCGTACGGATTGTATCAATGTGATCAACCTGCCGGAAGATGAAAGAGGAAGACTGATCGATGCAGAGTGGCAGGTAGAGGAAAATCCTTCCAGTACAGAGCAGTATTCCACAGAAATCCAGATTTTTGCAAACAACCGGATCGGTCTTTTTGCAGATATTTCCAAGGTATTTACAGAAAAGCAGATCGATATTACTTCCATGAACGTGCGTACCAGCAAGCAGGGCCGCGCCACCATCATTATGACCTTTGATATCCATGGAACAGAAGAACTGAACCGTATTACCGATAAGATCCGCCAGATCGACGGTGTTCTGGATATCCAGAGAACCACCGGTTGATAAATTTGTGCCTGTAACTGTCTGCGACAGCAGGCGGTTTGTATAATAAAAGGAGAATTATGAGTAATAACTTCAGGATAAAGACTATGGTGCTTGGAATGGTAAGCACAAACTGTTATCTGGTCTACAATAACGATACAAAAGAAGGCGTAGTGGTAGATCCGGCAGATAACGGAGCCTATATTTTAAATAAATGCAGCGAACTGGGGGTAACACCGGTGGCTGTGCTTTTAACACATGGACATTTTGACCATATTATCGGAGTGCCTGAGGTAAAACGGGCGTTCCACCTTCCTGTCTATGCTTCTGAAACAGAAGATGCCATGCTGGCAGATACTTCTTTGAACCTGTCCTGTCATCTGCCGGGAAAACAGACCAGTTTCCATGCAGATGTACTGGTCCATGACGGGGATGAATTAGAACTTTTAGGATATAAATGGAAAGTCATTGCAACACCTGGACATACAGCAGGTTCCGTCAGCTACTATATTCCGGAAGAAGAGGTACTTCTTTCCGGTGATACGCTGTTTTATGAGTCCTATGGCCGTACAGACCTGGCAACAGGAAGCAGCAGTGATATAGCGGATTCCCTTTTAAATAAATTATTTGTGCTTCCGGAAGATACCATGGTTTATCCGGGACATGGTGATCCAACTACCATTGGTTATGAAAAAGAACACAATCCTATTCCGTATTACAGATAGAAAGCAGGAAAAAAATGATCGGATTATTAATACAGGATAATGCTTATGAACAGGACATCAGAGAACTTCTGATGTCTTTTTATCCGGGTGAGACTTATGCCCATGAAGTAAAAGAGAACGTTGATTTTTATGTGCAGACCAGATTAAAAGATGGGGAAGCTGCCATTGGGATCTGGGAAAAACTGGAAAATGGGGAAGAAAGCGCTGGCGCAGCTGTCAATGCAGCTGGTGTTGAAGCAAAAGATAGCGCAGTAGCTGTTGAAAAGCAGACGGATTCAAACATGTCTGCCCCAGAAGGACTGGAAGGCTGGACACTGACCACCCATTCCGCAGGAAAAGCAGATTTATCAGATCACTCCTCTACCAAAAATGTGATAAAAAAATTATTCTACCAGATGCTTGTAGGACGCACCGGCCATGAACTTCCATGGGGATCTCTTACGGGGATCCGTCCTACCAAGATCGCGTTGAGCCGTCTGGAAGATGGCTGGAAAGAAGACGATATCCGCAGGTTCATGAAGGAAACTTATATGACCAGTGATGAAAAGATCAATCTGAGCGTTGAGATTGCAGCAAGAGAAAAGCGCCTGATGGAACCGATTAATTATGACAGTGGATATAGTCTGTATGTAGGTATCCCGTTCTGCCCTACTACCTGCCTGTATTGTTCCTTTACCTCTTATCCTATCAGCAAGTGGAAAGGCCGTACGGGACTGTATCTGGAAGCTTTATTTAAAGAACTGGAATATACAGCGGAAAAGATGAAGGGAAGACCTCTTGACACCATTTATTTTGGCGGCGGTACACCTACTTCACTGCCGGCAGAGGACATTGATGCTATTTTATGCAAATTAGAGCAGCTGTTTGATACAAAAAATGTTCTGGAATTTACTGTAGAAGCAGGCCGTCCGGACAGCATTACAGAAGAAAAGTTAAAGGTTTTGGCTTCCCATGGCATCAGCCGTATCTCCATTAATCCCCAGACCATGAACCAGAAGACCTTAGACCTGATCGGACGCCGTCATACAGTGGAAAATGTAAAAGAAAAATTCCATATGGCAAGAGAGCTAGGCTTTGACAACATCAACATGGACCTGATCATGGGACTTCCAGGAGAAGATCTGGATGATGTAAAACATACTTTAGAAGAGATCGAAGCCTTAAAGCCAGATTCACTTACCGTTCATTCTCTTGCGATCAAACGTGCTGCAAGACTTAATATGTTTAAAGAAGAATATGCAGACTTAAAGATCAGCAACACACCGGAAATGATCGCCTTAAGTGAAGCCTGTGCCCGCAGAATGGGCATGGAACCGTACTATCTCTACCGCCAGAAAAACATGGCAGGCAACTTTGAAAACGTAGGTTATTCCCTTCCTGGAAAGGCATGTCTGTACAATATTTTGATCATGGAGGAGTTAGCAACGATCGTCGCCTGCGGCGCCGGAACTACCACAAAAGTGGTATTCCCGTCTGAAAACCGCAGAGAGCGCTGCGAGAATGTAAAGGAAGTAGAGCAATATATCAGCCGGATCGATGAGATGATCGGGCGGAAAGAGAAGATTTTGAATTAAGTAAGAGAGGATTTCTCTTTTGCGAAAAAATGTTTTAAAGAACAAATCTGTTGAGCAATAGACAGGTTTGTTCTTTTTTTATGTACATAAATGAAAAATCAAAATCTAGCCCCACTATTTCAAAATTCAGACTCATTGTGATGGATATATTAATATTGTATAATTTGAATCACAAAAGCAGTAAAAAACTGTATAAAACAACGAAGAGGAGGATTGCTTATGAAACGAATTGCATACTTTTTGACAGTGGGAGCATTAGCAGCTGCAATGCTGGCTGGTTGTTCAACTTCTAACCAGAAGACAGAGGAAACTACTGCAGCACCAGCACAGGCAGAAAGTGCAGCACCGGCTGAAAGCAAAGCTGAGACAGAAAGTACTTCAGAGGAGGCAAAAGGGGAAGCTTCCGGTGAGTACACTGTAAAGCCAAGACAGATCACAGATCACAAGGTAAAACTGGGATTGATTCCGGTTGCTATGAATACTTCTTACACCATGACTATTAACGGCGCTAAGAAGCAGATCGCAGAGAATGGTGACCAGATCGAACTGATCGTGCAGGCTCCTTCCAGCAATGCAAGTACAATTACAGAACAGGGAAATATTATGGAAACGATGATTCAGCAGGGTGTAGATGCTATTGCACTGGCAACAGAGTCTGATGAATCCATGCTTCCATATTTAAGAGAGGCAGCAGAAGCTGATATTCCAGTATTTTTATTTAATATGACTGAAATCAATGACCAGAATATTTATTACGTATCCAGTATCGGATATGACCAGGAAAAGGCTGGTTATGACATTGGAAAGTGGATCAATGACAATCTGGGTGATCAGCCTCAGAAGATTGCAGTTCTGGAAGGTTATGCAGGTATTGTAAATACAAAACGTATGGATGGATTTAAGAGTGCCATTGCAGATAATTCTAACCTGGAGATCGTAGCTTCTCAGACTGCAGACTGGACTCGTGAAAAAGGCCAGAGCGTAACCGAAAGTATTTTAACCGCAAATCCAGATGTAACTATTTTATATGCGCCTTATGATGAAATGGCTCTGGGTGGCCTGACAGTTGTAAAAGAAAGAAATCTGTTAGACCAGATCTCTGTTGTTGGTTATGGCTGTACAAAAGATGGTGTAGCAGCGATTGAAGCAGATGAAATGGCAGCTACTATTGATGTTGGTGAGTATGGAACTGGTTTTGATATTGTAAATGCTGTTACCGATTTCTGTATCAATGGAAAAGATGTAGAAAAGGTTATCAATCGTCCATCTAAGGTTTATGATAAGACTAATTTAGATGAATTAGACAGAGTGATTTTTGAATAATATTTAAGCTTTACATTGAGAAAATACGGGGGCTGTCAGTCGGCAGTCCCCGGAAATTCTCATAAACAGAGAGAGGATACGGGAAAATGGCAAATCGAAAAATGTATGTAATAAGCGGCGGAATGATCATGTGTGATTTAAGCAACATGGTATGTATGCCTGTAATGGGAAATGCAAAACAGCATGAAGTGACCAGCATCTGGGCGTATTCTCCGGTTACCTGCATGCTGATCGAAAATGAAGAGGGACTGATCTTATTTGATACAGGCTGCCATCCAGAAGCAATGACAAGCCGTTGGAATGAAGAAAACAAGCTGAGGACGCCTGTTACCATTGGGGAAAATGAAGGGGTGCTGTCTGCACTGAAAATGCTGGGATATCAGTGTTCGGATGTACGTTATGTAGTACTTTCTCATTTACATGAAGATCATGCCGGATGTCTGGAATTTTTCCCGAATGCCCAGGTATATGTAAGTGACAGAGAATTGACCCAGACTCTGAGGTCCTATGCCTTGGGAGGAGATATGGGCGGCTACATCCGCAATGATATTACACAATGGCTGCGTCAGGGCGTAAAATGGAATCTGGTTTCAGATGAAGAAGATGAGGAAGATTTGGCAGAAGGAATAAAGATCCTGAATTTTGGACCAGGTCATACATTTGGTATGATGGGTCTGTTGGTGACATTAAAAGATAGTGGAAATTATATTTTAGCGTCAGATTGTGTAAATACGGGAAGAAATTATGGGCCGCCTATTCAGTTTCCGGGTTTGGCCTATGATACGATTGGTTATAAGAAAACGGTGGAAAGGATTCACCGGCTGGAAAAGAAATATAATGCAAAAGTTTTATTTGGACATGATATCGATCAGTATCGGACTTTAAGATTTGTGCCGGAGTATTATTCTTAGAGGATGGGTGAAAATATGGAGAGAGAGATCGTTCTGAGTATGCAGAACATATGTAAATCTTTCGGCCCCGTGCAGGTTTTAGAGAATGTAGATCTTCAGCTTGGAAAAGGCGAAGTTATGGGGCTGATCGGGGAAAATGGAGCAGGAAAATCAACATTGATCAAGATCCTTTGCGGCATTTATCATGCAGACTCAGGTGAGATTATTTTAAATGGAAAAAATGTATCCATTCCTACTGCACAGGCAGCAAAAGATTTGGGTATTAGTACAATATATCAGGAACTGAGTATTATTCCGGATTTAAATGCAGTCCAGAATATCTTTTTAAACAGGGAACTGGCTCCTGGAAACAGTTTGTTTTCAAAACTAAAATATGCGGAAATGAAGGAAAAAGCCAGAAAAGTACTGGAAGAAGACTTAAAAGTCCAGATGGACCTGGATATTCCTTTGAAATATGTACCTCTGGCTCAGAAACAGATGGTGGAAATCGCCAGAACGGTATATGCAAATGGTCAGATCGTTATCATGGATGAGCCTACAGCAGCTCTTCAGGCAGAAGAACGGGATAAGCTTTTTTCTGTTATACGTGGATTGAAGGAAAAGGGACATTCTATTATCTTTATTTCACACCATCTGGATGAACTGATGGAAATCTGTGATTTCCTCACAGTTTTAAGAGATGGCCGGAAAGTAGATGAAGGACCGGTAGGAGAGTTTTCTATTGATCGTATTATTTCTGATATGGTAGGAAAAGAATTAAAAAATAAATATCCTAAAAAAGATGTTCCAATCGGAGATGTGATCATGAAGGTTGATGGGCTTTCCGATGGAAAAGCATTTTCTGATGTGTCCTTTGAACTGCACCGGGGAGAAATCCTGGGAATTGCCGGACTGGAAGGCTGTGGGAAAAATGAGGTTATACGCGCTATTTTTGGAAAAAACCATTATAGTTCCGGTACCATTGAAATCAACCATAAAACATATCCCAACCGCATCCATTCTGCTATGGAACGGGGAATTGCGTTTGTACCTGCAGAACGGAAAGTAGAAGGATTATTTTTAAAGCAGGATATTGCCTGGAATACTACCATTGCTTCTTTGAAACGGATTTGCAAAATGAATACACTATCCAAAAAAGAGGAAATGAAGCGGACAGAACTTTATATACAACAGCTGCATACAAAGACGAATGGTCCAAAACAAAGTGTTTCAGCCTTAAGTGGCGGAAATCAGCAGAAAGTCATGTTATCCAGATGGATCATGACAGAGGCAGATGTGTTTCTTCTGGAAGAGCCTACCCGTGGTATTGATGTAGGCGCAAAAACAGAGGTATATGAGGCTATTGGTGATTGCGTAAAGAACCAAAAAGGTGTTGTGGTAGTATCTTCTGAAGAGGAAGAAGTATTAGGTATCTGTGATCGCGTCATTGTTATGAAGAATGGTCGTATTGCGGCAATTTTAAATGCAAAAACGGCCACAACAGAAGAAATCAAGCATTATGCGGTATAGATGGATCAAAGAGGTTGTATACAATGGTATAGAAGGGGAGAAAAAGAATGGATAACAAAGATATTTTGAAGAAGATCAAGAACATAGATGGGATAGGTATTATATTTGTATATATTGCTGTATTTGCAGCGCTGAGCATTGCATGCCCTAATTTCCTGAAATTTTCAAATATCATGGTAGGTATCCGCCAGGCAGTGTATACTGCTATTGTAGGTTTTGCAATGACGTTTGTAATCTCTATGGGTGGCATTGATTTGTCTGTTGGTTCTACAGTAGGTATTGCCGGAATGATCCTGGCAGCTATGATCTTAAATGGACAAAATATTTATCTTGCGATCCTGGTGGTTATTCTGGTAGGCGCCCTTATTGGATTTGTGAATGGTATTTTGGTAACAAAGCTGAGAATGGCATATTTTATTGCGACACTTGGAACTATGAGTATATTAAGAGGATTGATCTATGTGTATACAGAAGGAATTCCTCTGTACGGCTTAAAATATCCAGAAATCAAAGTATGGGGTCAGGGATATATTGGAATGATTCCGGTGCCGATCATTCTTACGGTTATTATTTTTGCTGTCAGTGCTTATCTGTTTTACAAGACGAAATTTGGACGTTACACAGTGTCAATCGGAAGCAATGAAGAAGCAGCAAAACTGGTAGGCATCAATGTCGACAAGATTAAAATTTTAGTTTTTGTACTTAGCGGTGTATTTTGTGCCATTGCAGGCATTATCTTAGCTTCACGAAGCGAGGCAGCGATCCCTACAGCAGGAAATGCCTATGAAATGGATGCGATTGCAGCAACTGTTATCGGCGGAACCAGTATGTCCGGTGGAAAAGGAAATATGTTTGGAACTGCTTTGGGAGCAATCCTGATGGCAACTATTAAAAATGGTCTGAGCCTGTTAAATGTCAACACCTTCTGGCATCAGGTGGTTATTGGTCTGTTTATTCTGTTTGCAGTAGCGTTAGACGGATTTGCAGCAAAGAAGGCAAATTAAAGAAGTGATAAACGAAAAATGAAATTAAAAGTATTAATTGCAGATGATGAGATAAGCATCAGGCAGCTGATAAAAAAACTGATCGATCCGTCTGCTCCTGTCCAGATATTGGATGAGGCTGCAGACGGAAACACAGCTTATGAAATGATCCAGGAGAAAAAGCCAGACATTGTGATAACAGATATCAGAATGCCTGGCTTAAATGGCGTTGAGCTGATGCGAAAGACAAGAGAAAATGGGATTCAGGTAGAATTCATCTTAGTTAGCGGATATAGAGATTTTGAATATGCCCGCAGTGCTGTTCAGCTGGGTGCGCTGGATTATCTTTTAAAACCTATCAATAAAGAAGAGTTAAACCGTGTATTGGAAAAAGCCTGGAAAGCGCAGGAACGTTCAGAGACTATGCGGAAACAGTTGGAAAATGTAGAAGAAAAGCTGGCAAAAAATCAGAAGATATTGCGCCGGGAATTTATGATGCGCTACATTTCTTATGCAGAACATGGAGATGTACCAAAGGAAATTGATCATTACAGAAATGGATTTTTACCGGAAGCTGGCTGCTACACTGTATTTTTGATGAAGATAGATACGGATCAGACGGAGATAGAAAATCCTGAACGCCAAAGAAGATTGGAAGATCTGTCGGAAAACTATATCCGTGAGATATGCAGAGTGTGCAGGGAGACAGAAAGTTTTTGTACAGGAACTAATTTATATATCCTGCTTAATACGGAAAATGAGGATGTTTTAAAAACATTGGCAAATGTTTTAAGACTTAGGTTAAAAGAAGAAACATCTTCCATGTGGCCATTTAGCCTTACAATTTCCATTGGGACCACAGAAACGACTCTTGAAAAAATAGGTGACAGCTTTGCTGCAGCTTATTATATGATCTGGGAGAGAGTACGCAAGAGAATGGGAGAAGTGATCGTAAGTAATCTGCAGATATTAAAAACGGAAAAAATTCCAATGCTTACCGAGGAAGTGACCCAGAAGATAGAGAAAAGTATAAGCGCTTTTCATGTTGCGCAGCTGCAGCAGATCCTGGAAGATGAGATAAAAATCTGGAAAGAACAGAGGACGTTTGTTTATGACCTGGTGAAATCTATGGAGCAAGTTATGGAGATCTGTGCCCGGGAATGTGAAAAATATGAGGCAGAAGAAGATGTTCAAGAGATATTAAAAGAAACTATCGGGCAAATGGAAAATAGTACTACTCTGGATGGATTAGAAGGTATGTGCATCAACTTTTGCTGCGGTTTACTGGAAAAATGTATCTGTCAGAGAAAAAATGGTGTGGGAAGAGCTGTAAAACAGATTCAGGATTATCTGGAAGAACATTATACAGAAGAGGCCAATCTGGAAAAAATTGCGGAAAAAATAGAATTGACCAGCGCCTATATCAGTACTATCTTTAAAAAAGAAACAGGAATGACCATTACGAATTATCTGATCAAAATACGTCTGGAAAAAGCAAAACAAATGATCCGTGATACAAATATGACGATTACGGAAATTGCCTATGCTGTGGGATATGTGGATACCAGGTATTTCAGTAAGCTGTTTATTAAAAATGTAGGTATTAAACCGGTAGAGTACAGAAAGTTTTACAAAAAATGAGACGGAAGATAAAGCAGAAAGCAAAGCTGTTAGCAGCCATCAATCTGGTTGTGGGAGCGGCAGGAATGTGCGGAGCATGGTTTCTATATGGAAACTTAAAAAACGGTATTGAAAAAATGGTAATATTATGTGTGTATCTGGCGGGACTTGTATGGGTATGGCTGAAGAGCATACAAATATTTGAAAAGCCTTTTGACCGTTTGATGGATGATGCAGATGAAGCTTTTCAGAATAAGTATAAAGCGGAAACTATGAGGACAAAGGCAGAAATGCATGCACTGCAAAGTCAGATCAACCCCCATTTTTTATATAATACATTAGAAAATATACGTGCTACGGCACTGATGCGGGATGCAGAGGATATTGCCGTGCTTACAGAAGCGCTCTCTGCCATGTTTCGTTATAGTATCTCAAGTCCGGGAGAAACGGCTACTGTCAGAGAAGAACTGAAAAATGTGAATAACTATCTGTTGATACAAAAATACCGTTTTCCCGGAAAAATACATTATTATGAAGAAATAGAGGATCCAGAAATTTTGGATTACAGGCTCCCGGTATTGACAATACAGCCAATCATAGAAAATGCAGTCAATCATGGAGTAGAAATGTGTACAGGAGAAGGATGCATCCGTTTTAAAATGTTTATGACCGATTATCATCTTGTAATGCGGATCAGCGACAATGGCGTGGGAATGGATGAAATTACATTAAAAAATCTGAGAGAGAAACTAGATAATTCTCATAGAGAAAGCCGGAAAAATGGAAAAAGCACGGGGATCGGACTTTATAATGTAGATCAGAGACTTAAATTTTATTTTGGAAATACCTATGGTTTAAATGTAATGAGTACAAAAAATGTAGGAACTGTTGTGGAGGTCATGCTGCCGTTAAATGAAAACAGAAGTATTAAGAGCTGTCGGGATATGGGTGGACAGTGATCGTGTATCCAGTTTAAAAAATTTCAGTGTAATGCTGTACAAAGGAGAAGTAACGGGAATGCTGGGACTTGTTGGTTCCGGCATTACTGTTGTTGCTGATGCACTGTCAGGAAGGAAAAAGCTGGAAAAAGGCTGTATTTATATGGGGAATATACCGATCCAGATCAAAGGAATGTGGCAGGCAGAAAAATTGGGGATTTATGTGGTGTCAGAAAAAACGATTTTTCTGGAACATCTAAGGCTGGAAGAAAATTTATGTCTATCTCAACGTATGGATTATGCAGGGTTGAAATTTCCTTCTGAGAAACAATTAAACAAGATACGCGCATGTATGGAAGAATTGCATATCAGGCTGCAGCTTCGGGAATATCCAAAAAAATTATGTAGTTTTGAACGCCATATGGCAGAAATCGTCAGAGCATATTCTATGGGATGTAAAATCCTGATCTTAAATCATGTTGCTAACCGGTACACAAAAGAAGAGTTAAAAAAATTAAAGGAAGTAATCTTTTTGTTAAAAGAAAAAGGGATTTCGGTATTGTTATTGGAATCCAATTGTGAACGAGTATGTGAAGCGGCAGATTCTCTTTGCATATTGCGGGATGGAAGAGTAGAAGGAACTTTTGGGCGAGAAGATTATGACCGAAGAAAAATTGAAAGAGTCATATTAGGAGATTACAAAATTCCAGATACACAAAAGACTCTGTTTTTCCGGGAAAATAATAAAAAACTTCTGATGGAAGCTAAAAAGATACAGAATAAGAATCTTTATGATATCAGTTTCCAGGTAGAACAGGGGGAAGTAATAGGATTTTGGGAAGAAGAAAATGGAATCTGTCAATCACTGTTAAAGATATTATGGGGAGAAGAGAAGATAAAAAAGGGTAATCTGTGGTTAGAAAATGAAGAAATAAAAACAGGATTCGGGCATGGAATGATGGTAAAACAGGGGATTGGTTATGTGGAAAGAGGCATGCACGGTCTGTTTCCTGGACTGACGCTGGAAAGAAATCTGACAATCAGCAGTGTGGATCGAATGTGTGTCAATGGTCGGATCCATTCCGGATTGGAACGAGCTGTTGCAGTTGATACGGCTGAACGAATGGGTATAAGGATAGAAGATCTGCAGAAGACGGCGGCAGAGGCAGACAGCAGAGAAAAGCTGATGGTTTCTATTTATCGATGGATCTTAAACCGTTCTCAGGTGATCTTATTTAATAATGTACTGGAGGGGGCAGATCTTTTATTGCGGGATGGGATGGTAGAAGCCATTAATCTGGCACATGAAATGGGATTGGGATTTCTATTGTTTTCTTCGAACAAAAAAGAACTATATGAACTTTGCGATCACATTTATATCCTGAGTGGGGGAAAAATTGTAGAAGAATTGCGAAAATAGGGCGAGGAAATAGGATTTATTTGATTGATTAAATTGACATTTCTGCTTTACAAAAATATAATGGATAAGAAAGACTGTACAGAAACAGGTTACTGAAAAAATAGGAGAAAAATATGGCATTAACAAAGAAGCCGGTTACCGGCATGAAAGATATCACTCCTGCAGAGATGCAGATCCGCGAATATGTTATGAATCAGATCCGCGAGACCTACAAGGGCTTTGGTTTTTCACAGATTGAGACTCCTTGTGTAGAGCATATTGAGAATCTGACCAGCAAGCAGGGCGGTGACAATGAAAAGCTGATCTTTAAGATCTTAAAGAGAGGCGATAAGCTGAACTTAGAAACCGCAAAAGAAGAGAATGATTTAACAGACAGTGGCCTTCGCTATGACCTGACACTGCCGCTGTCCCGTTATTATGCAAATAACGCAGCAAACCTTCCAAGTCCTTTTAAGGCATTACAGATGGGAAGCGTATGGAGAGCAGACCGTCCTCAGAAGGGACGTTTCCGTCAGTTTACCCAGTGTGATATTGATATTTTAGGCGATCCTACCAATCTGGCAGAGATCGAGCTGATCTTAGCTACAACAACTGCGTTAAGCAAGATCTGCCCGGACAATGCTTTTACTGTAAGAATCAATGACAGAGGTATCCTTTTTGGAATGGCACGTTACTGCGGATTTGCAGAAGAGGCTATGGACAGCGTTCTGATCACTCTGGACAAGATGGATAAGATCGGTTTTGAAGGCGTAGAGAAAGAACTTCTGGAAAACGGAAATGCGCCTGAAAGCGTAAGCCGCTATATGGAAATCCTCCGCACTGTTACAAAAGATGCAGAAGGAGTTAAAAAATTAGGTGAAACCTTAAAAGATGTTATGGATCCGTCTGTATGCCAGGGACTGGTACACATTATGGAGACTGTAAAGGATGTAGCAGAGGCTGACTTTGGTCTGGAATTTGACCCAACTCTGGTACGCGGCATGTCCTACTATACAGGAACTATCTTTGAGGTTTCCATGGAAGGCTTCGGCGGTTCTGTTGCAGGCGGCGGAAGATATGACAAGATGATCGGCAAGTTTACCGGTATGGAGACACCTGCATGCGGCTTCTCCATTGGTTTTGAGCGTATCGTTACCATTCTCTTAGACAATGGATTTACGGTTCCTGGTGCTGGTGAGAAGAAAGCATTCCTCTTTGAAAAGGGAATTGACTCTGCTTCTTTAGCTGCAGTGATCCGTGAAGCAATGGAAGAGAGAAAGAATGGCGTTCAGGTTCTGGTAGCCCAGATGAACAAAAACAAGAAGTTCCAGAAGGAACAGCTTGGAAAAGAAGGCTATCAGGAGTTTAAGGAATTTTATAAAGAAAGCCTGAAACATTAATCATACTTATTAAACAGAAAGCTTATGAAGTAATATTTATAGAAGGAGAAAAATCATGGCAGAATCAATGGTAGGACTGAAGCGGTCCCACAGATGTACAGAATTAACGTCTGCCCAGATCGGCGAGAAAGTAACCGTCATGGGCTGGGTCCAGAAGAGCAGAAACAAAGGCGGAATTATTTTCGTTGACTTAAGAGACCGTTCCGGTATCCTTCAGATCATTTTCGAGGAAAATGACTGTGGAACTGAAAACTTTGAGAAAGCTGAGAAATTAAGAAGTGAATTTGTTATTGCAGTAGAAGGCCGTGTAGAAGCACGTTCCGGCGCTGTAAATGAAAATCTGGCTACAGGTGCCATCGAAGTAAGAGCAGAGTCTTTACGTATCCTGGCAGAGTCTGAGACACCTCCTTTCCCAATTGAAGAAAAGAGCAAGACAAAAGAAGATCTACGTCTGGAATACCGTTTCCTGGATCTTCGCCGTCCTGACATCCAGAGAAACCTGATGCTGCGCAGCCGCGTTGCTACTCTGACCCGTGCATTCCTGGCAGAAGAAGGATTTTTAGAGATCGAAACTCCAACTCTGATCAAGAGTACACCAGAAGGCGCAAGAGATTACCTGGTACCAAGCCGTGTACATCCAGGTTCTTTCTACGCACTGCCACAGTCTCCACAGCTGTTTAAGCAGTTACTGATGGTTTCCGGTTATGACCGTTACTTCCAGTTAGCACGCTGCTACCGTGATGAGGACCTTCGTGCAGACCGTCAGCCTGAGTTTACCCAGATCGATATGGAGCTTTCTTTCGTAGATGTTGATGACGTTTTAGACGTAAATGAGCGTTTGTTAAAGAAGCTGTTTAAGGAGATCTGCAACTATGATCTTCAGCTGCCCATCCAGCGTATGACTTGGAGAGAGGCTATGGACCGTTTTGGTTCTGACAAACCAGATCTTCGTTTCGGAATGGAATTAAAGAACGTTTCTGAGGTTGTTAAGGACTGTGAATTCGTTGTATTTAAGGGCGCTTTAGAGAATGGTGGTTCTGTCCGTGGTATCAATGCAGAAGGACAGGGACATATGCCAAGAAAGAAGATCGATGCCTTAGTAGAATACGCAAAGAGCTTTGGTGCAAAGGGTCTTGCTTATATTGCAATTAATGAAGACGGCACCTACAAGTCTTCCTTCGCTAAATTCATGAAGGATGAAGAAATGGCAGCACTGGTTGCAGCTATGGACGGTAAGCCAGGTGACTTATTACTCTTTGCCGCTGACAAGGACAAAGTAGTATTTGACGTACTTGGCAACCTGCGTCTGGAGCTGGCAAGACAGTTAGACCTGTTAAAGAAAGATGACTTTAAGTTCCTCTGGGTAACAGAGTTCCCGTTATTAGAGTATTCCGAAGAAGAAGGACGTTTCGTAGCAATGCATCATCCATTTACTATGCCTATGGATGAAGACCTTCAGTATATTGATTCCGATCCAGGCAGAGTACGTGCAAAAGCTTACGATATCGTATTAAACGGCGTAGAAATGGGCGGCGGTTCTGTGCGTATCCATCAGGCAGATATCCAGTCCAAGATGTTTGAGGTTCTTGGCTTTACACCAGAAAGAGCAAATGACCAGTTTGGCTTCCTGTTAAAGGCATTTAAGTATGGAGTACCGCCTCACGCAGGTCTGGCATATGGTTTCGACCGTATGATCATGCTCATGGTTGGCGCAGACAGCATCCGTGACGTAATTGCATTCCCGAAGGTAAAAGATGCTTCCTGCCTTATGACAAAGGCACCGGCACCTGTAGATCCAAAGCAGTTAGGGGATCTGGGAATTGAAGTGATTCCAGAAGAAAAAGAAGAATAGGAAATGACAAAGAAGCCTCTGAAGAGTTAATTCTTCGGGGGCTTTTTCTGTTCTGTGGGGTCCATATATTATGGAAAACAAATCAGGATCAGATCAAAGGGAGGCAGCAGATCATGAGCGATCAGAAACAGACAAAAGAAAATGAAACAATGAATGCAGCACAGGTGTTAGTAAGATGCCTGGAAAATGAAGGAGTAGAATATGTTTTCGGTATTCCGGGAGAAGAAAATCTGGAGGTAATGCGGGCATTAAAGGATTCTAAGATCAAATTTATCACAGTCCGCCATGAGCAGGGCGCAGCTTTTATGGCAGATGTTTACGGTAAATTAAAAGGCAAAGCTGGTGTGTGCCTGGCAACCTTAGGCCCTGGTGCTACCAACCTGGTAACAGGTGTGGCAGATGCCAATACAGACGGCGCACCGCTGATCGCCATTACCGGTCAGGTAGGAACGGAGCGTATGCACCTTACATCCCACCAGTATCTGGATCTTGTAACCATGTTTACACCGATCACAAAGCGCAGCAAACAGGTGGTAAATCCGGATACTGTAAACGAGGTAGTCCGCATTGCCTTTAAATACGCAGAAAGCGAGAAACCAGGCGCCTGCCACATTGACCTGCCCTGCAATATTGCAGCTATGCCTGTAGAAAGTGAAGTGGGACGCCAGCCTTTAAAGCATCATAAGCCGAACCTGGAAATGGCAAGTATAGAAAGTCTGGAAGAGGCAGCAGGCCTGCTTTTCCAGGCAAAACGTCCAGTGATCCTTGCAGGACATTCTGCTATCCGAAATAAAGCGTCTAAGGCCCTGACAGAATTTGCGGAGAAACTGCATATTCCGGTGATCAATACTATGATGGCAAAGGGCATTATCCCCTGCGATAACCTATATTCTTTATGGACTATCGGTATTCCACAGAAAGACTACCAGAATATTGCTATTGAAGAGGCAGATCTGGTGATCGCAGTAGGCTATGATATTGTAGAATATGCACCTAATAAATGGAACAGCAAGGGAAATCACACCATTCTCCATATTGACGCAAGACCATGCCACATTAACAAGCTGTATCAGCCGGATGTAGAGGTCATCGGAGATCTGTCCTATTCTTTAAATCATATTGCCATGCGTTGTCATAGAAATGATAAACCTGAGTGGGCATTTAAGCTTCGTGATGAAATGCGTAAGGAGCATGAGGCTTATGCCAAAGATATGGAATTTCCTATGAAGCCCCAGAAAATCTTAAATGATGTGCGCAAGGTAATGGGAAAAGAAGATATCGTTATTTCTGATGTAGGTGCCCATAAAATGTGGATCGCAAGGCATTATAACTGTTATGAGCCAAATACCTGTATTATTTCCAATGGCTTTGCCACCATGGGAATTGCTGTTCCGGGTGCATTGGCAGCCAAGCTGATCAACCCGGATAAAAAGGTACTGGCGATTACTGGTGATGGCGGTTTTATGATGAACTGCCAGGAATTTGAGACTGCCCTGCGCACCGGAACTCCTTTTGTAACCCTGGTCTTTAATGATTGCAGCTATGGCCTGATCAAATGGAAAGAGGAAGACCGGTATGGGGAAAACTTCTATGTAGACTTTACAAATCCGGATTTTGTAAAGTTTGCAGAAAGTATGCATGCTATTGGATACCGGATTAACAGCGCCCAGGAACTGATCCCGACTCTGGAAAAAGCATTTGAACAGAAAGTACCGGTTATCATCGACTGCCCGGTAGATTACCGGGAAAATACAAAGCTTACTGAGCATTTAAAGGAATTAATAAAATCATATCAGGCGCAGCAGCCTGAGGCATGATTCCAGAAGATATAAAGAATCATGGTCATTTAAACTCAGGCCTGTTAGTTCTTCAATTTTTTTTAAACGGTATATAAGGGACTGCCGGTGGAGATTTAACTCCCGGGCAGTCTCGTTTTTGTTGTAATTACAACGGATGTATTGAGATAAAGTCAGCAGCAGTTCCTAGACAGAAATACTTTTGATCATTATGCTGTTTAAAGCAATAAATCTTGCCATTCTTTCGGATAATTAAGTATAATATATGAAATGATGTACTAGTACATGACAGAAGATAAAAAAGTTTCAGCACACAGGAGGCATGATCATGAATCTGAAGGAACAGGAATACGTCTGTGCACTGGCAGAAAACGGAACGATTACAGCAGCGGCAAAGGAGCTTTTTATTTCCCAGCCAGCATTAAGCATATACATTAACAATCTGGAAAAATCCCTGGGAGTCCGTTTATTTGAACGGGTGGGAAAGCAGTTTATCCTTACCTATGCGGGGGAGCAGTATGTGGAAAAGGCGAAGCTTATTTTGCAGCTGAGCCATGAACTGGATGAAAAATTAAAGGATATTACAGGAAATTACAGCGGACGCATCCGCATCGGGGTCCAGCTGCGCCGGGCGACCGGATTTTTGCCCCCTGTTATTGCCTCTTACGAAAAGGAATTTCCGGGAGTGGAAGTGATCCTTTGCGAAGGAACCATGAAAGAATTAAAAGAAAGTATCCAGAATTTTAAAGCAGATCTGCTTTTATGCAATAGCGTAGACTTGCCTCCCTATATGAATAGTTTTGTGGTATTTAAAGAACATCTTCTTATTGCTGTCCCAAAAGACCATCCCATTAATGAAAAGGCAGTCTGGGAAGAAGGAAAAGTCCTTCCAAGTCTGGACCTTTTCTGGCTGAACGGGGAAAAGCTTATACTGGCAAAACAGAATCAGAGCATCCGCAGGGATTCAGAACGTATATTAAATAAAAATGGAGTAAGGCCGGGAAAAATACGGGAGATACGCAGCATAGAAACTGCCATGCAGATGGTAGGAGAAGGACTGGGGGTCGGATTTAACCGGGAAAGCTATGTGATGTATATGAAAAAGCAGGAAAATGTGCGGTATTATTGTATGCGTAATATTGACAGTGCCACTGATTTTGTGCTGGCATACAGGAAAGAAATGCCAGTGACCGGCTATATGCAGCGTATGATCGATATGCTTATGGCGCATGGAAGAGAATGTGAGAAAATTTTTCCACAGGTGATCCGGCAGCATGGATGTCAAAATGCCTTTTAATCCCAATATCGTCATTATTTATTAAATTTATATAAAGAATAAATAAAATCAAATATACTTCCATGCTTTAGCGTGATAAAATAATAAAAAAGTACGGAAGGAGTATTAAAAATGGCAGAAAAAAACAAAAAGACATTTAAAATGCCTCACACATTTGTGATCATGATGGTCATCATCTTGTTCGCAACCTTACTGACCTGGATCATTCCGGCAGGACAGTATGTGCGTGTGGAAAACGCAGACGGAGTAAAGGTAGTAGACCCGAACCAGTTCTCCTTTATTGACCGCTGTCCAGTTAACCCACTTCTGATCCCTCTTTACATTGTAAATTCCATGTGTAAGAGAGTGGATTTGATGTTAGTCATCATCTTCTCAGGCGGTGCGTTTGACCTGATCAGCAAATCCGGCGCTCTTCATTCTGCAGTAGCCCGTGTTGCAAAGGTATTCCAGAACCGTCTGTATATCTTTATCCCGATCATGACTACCATCTTTGCGTTGATCTGTACCACTCAGGGTGTAAACCAGTTCATCGCATTTGCTCCTGTAGTTGTAATGATCACTCTGGCAATGGGACTTGACTCCATCGTTGGTGCGGCGATCATCCTGTTAGGCGGCGCAGTTGGTTTTGCAACCGGTACTGTAAACCCAAGTACCACTGTTGTTGCCCAGAAGATCGCAGAACTGCCGCTGTTTTCAGGAATCCAGTACCGTGCAGTCTGCTTTGTGGTATTCCTTATTATTACCAATATTTATCTGGTAAGATATGCTTTAAAGATCCGCAAGAATCCAGAGTTAAGCCCAATGTATGACCTGGACAGCCAGAATGAGCAGAAAGACCTGGATATTGATTCTTTCGGAACCATGGATGTAAGAAAAACCCTGATCATCATCGCTCTGGTTGCAGCTTTAGCCGGTATGGTAGTTGGTTCTGTTAAGTTTGGCTGGGATATGCCGGAGCTGGCAGCTGTATTCGTAGGACTTGGTATTGTAGTTGGATTTATTGCAGGAGAAACACCTTCTAATATGTCAAAGGTATTTGTTGAAGGCTGTAAGAAGATGCTGACAGCTGCTATGATCATCGGTCTTGCAAGTGCCATCGCAAGTATCATGAGCGCAGGAAAGATCGTAGATACTGTTGTATACGCACTGGCTTCCTGCCTGCGTCACACACCAAGCTTCTTTATGGCTCCTGCAATGTATATTGCAAATACACTGATCAACTTTGTAATTGTATCTGGCAGTGGACAGGCGGCAGCTATCATGCCGATCATGATCCCGGTATCTGACCTGTTAGGTGTTACCCGTCAGACCAGTGTTCTGGCATATAATTTCGGTGATGGTTTCTGTAACTATATTCTGCCTCATTCTACTGCTCTTATGGGTATCATCAGTGCTGTTAATATCCCATATGACCGTTGGTTGAAGTTCATTTGGAAACTGTTCCTGATCTGGGCAGTTACAGCATGTATTATGACAGCAATTGCCCAGGGTATCCATTTAGGACCGATGTAATGTCCGGAGGGAAATTTTATGACAACAAAAAATGAATTATTTGAAAAAATTGAAGCACAGAAAGAAAAACTGTGGGAAATGGCTGATTTTATCTTTGACCATCCGGAATACAGAGGCAAAGAATACCAGGCATGTGATCTTTTAACAAAATATCTTACAGATAATGGTTTTTCTGTAGAAAGAAGCGTAGGTGGATATGAAACTTCTTTCCGTGCAGAGTGGAAACATGGGGAAGGCGGTCCTGTGATCGGTATCCTTTGTGAGTATGACGCTTTAGAGGGCTTAGGACATGGATGCGGCCATCATATGCAGGGACCGTCCTGTTTAGGCGCAGCAGTTGCTTTAAAGGAATGTGCAGGAGAAGAGCCATTTACACTGGTAGTTTATGGCACACCGGCAGAGGAAACCCTTGGTTCTAAGTGTGATATGATCAAGAACGGCTGTTTCCATGAGTTGGATGCAGCGTTTATGATGCATGGAAGCCCGACTACCTGTACAGATGTAAAGTGTCTGGCAGACCAGTCCTTTAAGGTTACTTTCCATGGAAAACGTGCCCACGCAGCACTGGCTCCGGAACAGGGACGCAGCGCTTTTGATGCTCTTTTAGTAGCATTTAACGGTATTGAATTTTTAAGAGAGCATGTGCCGGATGATGTGCGTATGCATTATACCGTAGCAGAGCTTCCGGGACCGGCTAATGTAGTGCCTGTAAAGTCTGTAGGTAAGTTTTCCCTGCGCTCTTTCTCAAAGGAAGAGTTAAAGGGTGTTGTAAGCCGTTTTAAGGACATTGTTAAGGGCGCAGCACTGATCGCAGGTGTTGATTATGAATTAGAGCAGACCAGTGATTTCTACAATAAGATCCCGGTTCTTAAGTTAAATGAGCTTCTTATGGAAAATGCCAAATTGGCAGGTGCTCCAAGACTGGCACCACCGAGAGAAAAGACCGGTTCCACTGATTTTGGAAACGTTATGTATGAGATCCCAGGTTCCTGTATCCGTGTAGCTTTCGTACCGGAAGGTACATCTTCCCATTCTCAGGAATTTGTAGATGCAGGAAAGACACAGGCTGCAAGAGACTGCATTATTTATGGCGCCAAGTCTATTGCCGGAGCTTCTATGGATCTGATCACAAAGCCGGAGCTGATGGATGAAGTAAAGGCTGAGTTTGCAGAAAACAAGAAAAAGTTCAAATAAAAAGAATAAGTAAGAACATCATATTGATCCCGGTAAGACGGCTGCTAAGAAAAGCAGAATGTCTTACCGGGATTTTATGATACCAGGGTTACAGTCCACCATATGCTGAACTGTAACCTACCAGAGTCAAAATTTTAGAAAACATATTGACATTTATATGGGTTGTATTATAATGCAAATATAAACATATGAACAATTATTCATACGAAATATTTATGTGAATACAAAGGAAAGGAGCACCGCCTATGGCATTAAACGATGTGGAACACTGCGAAGCATGTCAGATCCACGAAGACGTGGTAAAAGCAGTGACAGACCATATGCCGGATGAAGACCAGTTGTATGATCTGGCAGAGGTTTTTAAGGTATTTGGAGATTCTACCAGGATAAAGATCCTTTATGTGCTGTTTGAGGCAGAACTGTGTGTCTGTGATATTGCCCAGTTGCTTAATATGACCCAGTCTGCTATTTCCCACCAGCTGCGGATTTTAAAGCAGAACCGCCTTGTAAAAAACCGCAGGGACGGAAAATCCGTTTTTTATTCCCTTGCAGATGGCCATGTAAAGACGATTATCAGTCAGGGAATGGAGCATATCCAGGAGTAGTGAAAAAGCTGTTTTATTACAAAGAATATTTTATATCAGGAGGAACAAGACTATGAAGAAGAAATTTAAACTGATGGATCTGGACTGCGCTAACTGTGCTGCAAAGATGGAGGATGCTATTAAAAAAATTGACGGCGTAAATGATGCAACAGTCAGCTTTATGATGCAGAAACTGACTTTGGATGCAGATGATGACCGTTTTGATGAGATCTTGAAAGAAGCAGCAGAGATCTGTAAGAAAGTAGAGCCGGATTGCAAGATCGTTATGTGATCTGCGGTATAAGGAGATAGCCATGACAAAGAAACAGAAAAACATGCTCACACGTATTCTGGTGACTGCAGTGCTGTATGCAGCGCTGGTGGCAGCAGATCATATGAAAATGATCCCTGCTGTGTTTGAAGGCTGGAAGCTGCTGTTTTTGTATCTCATCCCTTATTTTGTGATCGGCTGGGATATTCTTTATAAGGCAGTGCGGAATATTAAAAATGGTCAGATTTTTGATGAGAATTTTCTCATGGCAGTAGCGACCATTGGTGCTTTTGGAGTGAATGAATATTCTGAGGCAGTGGCTGTTATGCTGTTTTATCAGGTGGGCGAGCTGTTCCAGGGTTATGCAGTAAACCGTTCCCGCCAGTCTATTACGGATCTGATGGATATCTGCCCGGAATATGCCAATATTGAGGAAGATGGGCAGTTAAAGCAGGTGGATCCGGACGACGTGGAGGTTGGCGATATCATCGTGATCAAGCCAGGCGAGAAGATCCCACTGGATGGAAAAGTTGTTTTTGGTGAGTCTATGGTAGATACTTCTGCACTGACCGGTGAGTCTGTTCCAAGAACAGTGAAGGAAGGGGACGATCTGGTAAGCGGCTGTGTCAATGGAAATGGGCTTTTGAGGGCAGAAGTTACCAAGGAGTTTGATGATTCTACTGTAGCCAAGATCCTGGAGTTGGTGGAGAATGCCAGCAGCAAGAAAGCCCATGTGGAGAATTTTATTACCCGGTTTGCAAGGTATTATACACCGGCTGTAGTAATAAGTGCAGTTGTATTGGCAGTGATCCCTCCGTTATTTGCAGGTCAGTCATGGGCTGAATGGGTACGAAGAGCGTGTACATTCCTGGTTATCTCCTGTCCTTGTGCCCTGGTTATCTCTGTTCCAATGAGTTTCTTCTCTGGTATCGGTGCTGCTTCTAAAAAGGGTGTTCTGGTGAAGGGAAGCAATTATCTGGAGATCATGTCAAAGCTTCATACAGTGGTATTTGATAAGACAGGTACGCTGACGAAGGGTGAATTTAAGGTAGCCCGGATCTACAGTGCGGATGAGGAAGCAGATACAGCCGGGAATGGAGAAAATGAAAGTGGCGAAAGTGCTGAAAATGGCACAGATCCCAGAAGTGAAAAGCAGAGAAAGGTACTGGAACTGGCTGCACTGGCTGAAAGCTATTCGGATCATCCGATCTCACGGTCTATCAGGGATGCATGGGGAAAGAAACTGGATCAGAGCAGAGTAAGTGATGCCCAGGAAATCTCCGGTCATGGCGTGAAGGTTAAGATCGATGGGAAAATGGTATTGGCAGGCAATGGCAAGCTGATGGATGAGAAAGGAATTTCTTATACGGAGTGCGATTCTATAGGTACAGTTGTATATGTGGCAGAAGATGGCAGATTCCTGGGCTCGATCGTCATTGCAGATGGCATCAAGGATGGTGTGAAAGATGCGATCCAAAGACTGAAGCGGGCTGGTGTTTCTAAGACTGTGATGCTGACTGGCGACAGACGTAATGTAGCGGAGGCAGTAGCGAAGGAAATCGGTCTGGATGAGGTTCATGCCCAGCTGCTTCCTGGTGATAAGGTAGATGCAGTGGAATCGCTGATGAAATTTCTTCCGGAAAGTAAAAAACTGGCTTTTGTTGGTGATGGCATTAATGATGCACCGGTGCTTTCCAGGGCGGATGTGGGAATCGCTATGGGAAGTATGGGATCGGATGCGGCAATCGAGGCTGCGGATGTGGTGCTCATGGATGATGATCCGGGAAAGATCGCGGATATTGTAAGAATCTCCAGAAAGACTATGGGGATCGTTATGCAGAATATTGTGTTTGCACTGGGGGTTAAGTTTGTGGTCCTGGCTATGGGAGCTTTTGGTGTGGCGAATATGTGGGAAGCGGTTTTTGCGGATGTTGGTGTTTCGGTGATCGCGATTTTGAATGCTATGAGGGCGTTGAAAGCGTGATGTGCCATGAGAATCTGGGAGATTGGTGATCGTGGGATTTTCTGAGTTGTGACAGGCTGGAAACTGGCAGCTGTGAGGTTGTGAAGCGTGAAAGAAACGGCCTTACATTTCACTTATCATTGTCCACTGGCTTTCGATTTGCACCT
>OFMR01000455.1_pt1 | contig 27095 bp, 20 predicted proteins | sample 1541931 | NCBI WGS metagenome assembly OFMR01 (sample SAMN04209224, study PRJEB22552) | human gut metagenome | biome: gut; material: feces | host: Homo sapiens | place: USA: Oklahoma | reverse complement strand
ATTAAATAATAATAGTATAACCCATGGCAAAGAAAACAGTAGCAAGTTTGCACGAAGGTTCTAAAGAAGGTCGTGCTTATACCAAGGTTATCAAAATGGTAAAATCTCCGAAAACTGGAGCATACGTTTTTGATGAACAAATGGTTCCTAATGAAAAAGTACAAGACTTTTTCAAAAAATAATCGAAATAGCATATACGCTATAACTGCAAAATCCTCTCATTGGCGAACAATGAGGGGATTTTTTATTGCTTCTTTTTTTACTTTTCCAATCCTTTGTTATATCTTTGTAGCAAATGTATTATACAAACAAGTGTAAATATGGGATTTTTTAGTTTTTTTTCAAAGGAGAAGAAGGAAACTTTAGATAAAGGATTATCTAAAACCAAAGAGAGCGTATTCAGTAAAATAGCTCGTGCTGTGGCTGGCAAGTCAAAAGTAGACGATGAAGTATTAGATAATCTGGAAGAAGTGCTGATTACATCTGACGTCGGCGTAGAAACAACTTTAAATATTATCAAGCGCATCGAAAAACGTGCTGCTGCAGATAAGTATGTAAATACTCAGGAACTGAATCTTATATTACGTGACGAAATAGCAGCTCTGCTTACTGAAAATAATTCGGGTGATGTAGCTGATTTCGACGTACCCATCGCAAGAAAACCTTATGTCATTATGGTTGTGGGAGTAAATGGGGTAGGTAAAACTACAACCATTGGTAAACTGGCTTATCAATTCAAGAAAGCAGGTAAATCCGTTTACTTGGGAGCCGCTGACACTTTCCGCGCTGCAGCTGTGGAACAGCTAATGATTTGGGGAGAACGGGTAGGAGTTCCCGTAGTTAAACAGAAAATGGGAGCAGATCCCGCATCTGTGGCTTATGACACTCTTAGTTCGGCCGTTGCCAATAACGCAGATGTGGTTATTATTGATACAGCCGGTCGTCTGCACAATAAGGTAGGCTTAATGAACGAGTTGACCAAAATTAAGAATGTGATGAAAAAGGTAGTGCCTGATGCACCGGATGAAGTTTTATTGGTACTGGACGGTTCCACCGGACAAAATGCATTTGAGCAAGCCAAACAATTTACTTTGGCGACGGAAGTTACCGCTATGGCCATCACTAAGCTTGATGGAACCGCTAAAGGTGGTGTTGTGATTGGTATTTCCGATCAATTCAAGATTCCTGTTAAGTATATCGGACTAGGCGAAGGCATGGAAGACCTGCAGGTATTCCGTAAAAATGAATTCGTTGATTCCTTGTTTGGAGAAAATGCATGAAAAGAAAAACAATAGATATTATTACTTTAGGATGTTCTAAAAATCTGGTTGACTCCGAGCAGCTAATGCGCCAATTGGAGGAAGTCGGATACAGCGTAACTCATGACACTGAAAATCCGCAAGGAGAAATTGCGGTAATCAATACATGTGGTTTCATTGGTGATGCCAAAGAAGAATCCATAAATATGATTCTGGAGTTCGCTGAAAGAAAGGAAGAAGGGGATTTAAAGAAACTTTTCGTGATGGGTTGTCTTTCCGAACGCTATCTCAAGGAATTAGCTGTTGAGATACCACAGGTAGATAAGTTTTATGGGAAGTTTAATTGGAAGGAGCTTTTACAGGACTTGGGAAAGGTCTATCACGATGAATTATATATCGAACGGACATTGACAACTCCCCAGCATTATGCTTACCTGAAAATTTCAGAAGGATGTGATCGTAAATGTTCTTATTGTGCTATCCCTATTATTACAGGACACCATATTTCCAAACCAATAGAAGAAATTCTGGACGAAGTACGATACCTGGTATCGCAAGGCGTGAAAGAATTTCAGGTGATCGCACAGGAATTGACTTATTACGGCATAGACCGGTATAAGAAACAAATGCTTCCGGAATTGATTGAGCGTATTTCTGATATACCCGGGGTGGAATGGATTCGCTTGCATTATGCCTATCCAGCACATTTCCCAACAGATTTATTCCGGGTTATGCGCGAACGTGACAATGTATGTAAATACATGGACATTGCCCTTCAGCACATCAGTGACAATATGTTGAAGTTAATGCGCCGACAAGTGAGCAAAGAGGATACTTACCAATTGATCGAACAATTCCGCAGAGAAGTGCCGGGCATTCACCTGAGGACGACTTTAATGGTAGGACATCCCGGAGAAACCGAGGAAGACTTCGAGGATCTCAAAGAATTTGTACGTAAAGTACGTTTTGATCGAATGGGTGCTTTCGCATATTCCGAAGAAGAAGGGACTTATGCTGCAGAAACATACGAAGATTCTATTCCACAAGAGGTTAAACAAGCCCGACTTGATGAATTGATGGATATCCAGCAAGGTATTTCGGCAGAGTTAAGTGCAGAAAAGATCGGTAAACAGATGAAAGTGATCATCGATCGTCTGGAAGGAGATTATTATATCGGACGGACAGAATTTGATTCACCGGAAGTAGATCCGGAAGTATTGATTGATCGTTCAGAGAGAGAACTTAAGATCGGACAGTTTTATCAGGTAGAAGTGGTGAATGCGGACGATTTTGATTTATATGCAAAGATTATAAATGACTATGAATAATAAGGAATTTACATCCGAACTAGCGGAAAGATTGGGATACACAATCAAGGATACTTCCGAATTGATGAATTCTTTGTTGTCCAGTATGACACAAGAATTGGAAGAAGGTAATGTGATTGCAATTCAAGGATTCGGTTCTTTTGAAGTGAAAAAGAAAGCGGAACGGATTTCAATCAACCCGGCAAGCAAACAACGCATGCTGGTTCCACCTAAATTGGTATTATCGTATAGACCTAGCAATACATTGAAAGATAAGTTTAAATAAATATTTCCCGTTATGAATGAAAGACTAACAATTCAAGACCTTACTGACTTATTGGCAGCCAAACATAGCATGACCAAGAAAGACGCCGAAGCGTTTGTTAAAGAGTTTTTCCTCTTGATAGAACAAGCCTTGGAGAACGAAAAGACTGTAAAAATCAAAGGATTGGGAACTTTCAAACTTATTGATGTAGATAGCCGGGAAAGTGTCAATGTCAACACAGGCGAGCGTTTCCAGATAAAAGGACATACAAAAGTCTCATTTTCTCCGGATGCAAATCTAAGGGATACGATAAATAAACCTTTTGCACACTTTGAGACTGTTGTATTGAATGAAAATACAATTCTGGAAGATACTCCGATAGAAGAGACTGAGGAAGAAGAAACAGGAGAGGAAGCGTCAGCACAGGCAGTCTTGAATGAGATGGGGGATGACTCTGAAACTACTGTGATAGAAGAAAATGAAGGTACTGATGATGGTCTTTCGGAAGAAGAGCCGATTCAGGAAGAGCAAATAGCCAGTCAGCCACTTGTGGAAGAGTCCATTGAAGAACCTGCTATTACTGAGGAATCTGCAATAGCACAGGAATTGACAGAACAGACATCTCCTAAAGAGTCTGAAGAGATCATTACAGAGACTAATATCGAAGAAAAGGTAGAACAGTTGGAAGATGAAGAGGTTCCGGAGGAGGAAGTGACGATCGATGAGCAGCAACCAGCATCTATAGAAGAAGAAAAAGAAAAGATCACTGCCGAAAAGATTATAGAGCAAGAGCTTCTAAAAGCAAATCTGCAACCTGTGACTCCTATAGTGCCTCCTGCTGAAAAAGAAACGATAAAGCCGGTCCAACCGGAACAAGTATCCCAACCGGTTTCTAAAAAGACAGCCCCAGTGAAGGAAAAATCTCCTGTACCTTATTTAATAGCTGTTATTGTAGTCGTTTTGTTATTATGCGGAGGTGTCATTCTTTTTATTTATTATCCGGATTTATTCTCTTCTTCATCTGACAAGAATGCACTGGATATGCCGCCTGTGACCACTCAACCCGTTCAACCGGAAGCGCAGCTTTCTGATACGATTGCACATAAGGATACTACAAAGGTAATAACGCCTGATGTATCCAAAGTCGCTACCACGACACAACCGGTTGCCAAAAAAGAAGAAGCTATTCCTGTCAAAGCAGAACCTCAAACGGTTACACAACAACCTGCTACTTCTGCCTATCTGGATTCAGCATCTTATAAGATTACGGGAACCAAGACAAAATATACAATCAAAGAAGGAGAAACTTTGACTAGGGTTTCCTTGCGTTTTTATGGTACAAAGGCAATGTGGCCATACATTGTGAAACACAATCCGAAGGTTATTAAGAACCCCAACAATGTACCGTATGGCACAACTATTGAAATACCAGAACTTACAAAAGAATAAGTAGTTATAATCCATTCACCCGACCATGCAAATCCTGTATTGGTCGGGTGAAGTGTTATGGATATACAAAAGCGTATGAAAGTACCTTAATCTAAAGATTTCGCATTGTTTTTTAATAAAAATTAGTTGCAATCGTTAATTATATGGCGTACTTTTGGGGCAAAATAAAAAGCCTTATGACACAGGCAAGGCTTACATAAAATTAATGGGATTTAAATAATAAAATATTAAGTATTTATGGCTGAATCAATTGATATCCGCGAGCTAAATGAGCGGATTGAAAGACAAAGTGCTTTCGTTACCAATCTTACGACAGGTATGGACCAAATCATTGTTGGTCAGAAACATTTGGTTGAATCACTGCTTATCGGATTACTTTCCGATGGCCACGTCCTCTTGGAAGGTGTGCCTGGTTTGGCGAAAACTTTGGCTATTAAGACACTCGCTTCTCTGATTGATGCGAAATATAGCCGTATCCAGTTTACGCCGGACTTATTGCCTGCAGACGTTATCGGTACAATGGTTTACAGTCAGAAAGATGAATCTTTTAAAGTGCAGCGCGGACCTATTTTCGCAAACTTTGTATTAGCTGATGAAATTAACCGTGCTCCTGCAAAAGTACAAAGTGCTTTGCTGGAAGCAATGCAAGAACGTCAGGTTACTATTGGTAAAGAAACATTCATGTTACCGGAACCTTTCCTTGTATTGGCAACTCAGAACCCTATCGAACAGGAAGGTACTTATCCGCTTCCTGAAGCACAGGTTGACCGTTTCATGCTGAAAGTAGTCATTGATTATCCGAAGTTGGAAGAAGAAAAATTGATTATTCGTCAGAATATCAATGGTGAGAAGTTCAATGTGAAACCTATTCTAAGAGCGGATGAAATTATTGAAGCACGTAAGGTTGTTCGTCAAGTCTATCTGGATGAGAAGATCGAGCGTTATATTGTAGATATCGTATTTGCAACTCGTTTCCCAGAAAAATATGACCTCAAGGAACTGAAAGATATGATCGGATTCGGAGGTTCACCTCGTGCGTCTATCAATCTGGCTTTAGCTGCTCGTACGTATGCATTCATCAAACGTCGCGGCTACGTTATTCCGGAAGATGTACGTGCTGTAGCACATGATGTTCTTCGTCACCGTATCGGATTGACATACGAAGCTGAAGCTAACAACATGACTTCGGACGAAATCATCAGTAAGATTCTGAATAAGGTTGAAGTACCCTAATTTGTAGTTATAATACAGTCAATAAGTAGTCATAAATATCTATGCATGACTACTTAACTACCTACTAATTAACTACTGTATAAATGGAAACAAGTGAAATACTAAAAAAAGTTCGCCAAATTGAAATAAAGACACGAGGATTGTCTAACAATATCTTTGCAGGCCAGTATCATTCGGCTTTCAAAGGTAGGGGTATGTCATTTTCGGAAGTCCGTGAATATCAATTCGGTGATGATATACGTGACATAGACTGGAATGTGACTGCGCGCTTCAATAAACCTTATGTGAAAGTGTTTGAAGAAGAACGTGAACTGACAGTTATGTTAATGGTTGATGTTTCCGGAAGTTTGGAATTTGGTACGATCAAGCAGTTAAAGAAAGATATGGTGACGGAAATCGCTGCTACTCTTGCTTTCTCTGCCATCCAGAATAATGATAAAATAGGTGTGATTTTCTTTTCAGACCGGATAGAGAAGTTTATTCCTCCCAAGAAAGGACGTAAACATATCTTGTATATTATCCGTGAATTAATTGATTTCCAACCGGAAAGCCGTCGCACAAATATTCGTCTTGCCTTGGAATATTTGACAAACGTAATGAAAAGGCGTTGCACTGCATTTATCTTATCAGATTTTATTGACCAGGAAAGCTTTAAGAATGCGCTGACCATTGCTAACAGGAAACATGATGTAGTAGCATTGCAAGTATACGACAGGAGAGTCAGTGATCTTCCTCCAGTAGGACTGATGCGAATCAAAGATGCAGAAACTGGGCATGAACAATGGATTGACACTTCTTCCAAAGCTGTACGCCGGGCACATCGCGACTGGTGGATACAAAAGCAGACTGAACTGAACGATACTTTTACCAAAAGTAACGTAGATGCTGTATCCGTCAGAACCGATCAGGATTACGTAAAGGCATTGTTGAATTTATTTGCCAAACGAAATTAATGGAATCAAAGATGAATAGAAATATTATTCTGATAGCATTATTAGGTCTATTGTTTGTCAGTAAAGCAGTAGCACAGTCTGTTACAGTAGAAGCAAAAATTGATTCACTGCAGATACTGATCGGCGAACAGGCGAAAGTGCAACTGCAAGTAGCCATGGATGCCAAACAGCGTGCTATTTTTCCTGCTTACACTGATACACTGGTAAGAGGTGTGGAAATTATAGAAACAGTCAAACCAGATACCCAATTCCTGAATGATCGTCAGAGGATGGTGATTACGCAGGAGTACATTATCACTTCTTTTGACTCTGCTCTATATTATCTGCCGCCAATGCCGGTTACCGTAGATGGGAAAGTGTACAACTCCAAAGCTCTCGCATTAAAAGTATATTCAATGCCGGTTGACACCTTACATCCGGACCAGTTCTTCGGACAAAAATCTGTGATGAAAGCTCCTTTTGCATGGGAAGACTGGTATGGATTGATCGCTTGTTCATTCTTGGCTTTACCTTTGCTTGGTTTGCTGATCTATCTGATTGTTCGCATACGTGATAATAAACCGATTATCCGTAAAATTAAAGTTGAACCTAAATTGCCGCCACATCAGGCTGCAATGAAAGAGATAGAACGTATCAAGACAGAGAAGGTGTGGCAGAAAGGGCAATCGAAGGAGTACTATACCGAACTTACCGATGCTATTCGTACATATATAAAGGATCGTTTCGGATTTAATGCATTGGAAATGACTTCTTCTGAAATAATTGATCAGTTACTGGAAATGAATGATAAAGAGGCCATATCAGACCTAAAACTATTGTTCCAGACTGCTGATTTAGTGAAGTTCGCCAAGCATAATCCTCAGATGAATGAAAACGATGCCAATTTGATTAACGCCATTGATTTTATCAATGAGACCAAACAACTGGAAGAGGAAAATCAGAAACCGCAACCAACGGAAATCACTATTATTGAGAAACGTTCTTTACGTGTTAAAGCTATGCTGATTTGTGGAATTGCATTGTTATCAGCAGCATTGATCGGTACCTTTATATATATAGGTCTACAGTTATACAATCTTTTTGTATAAAGGATGTATAGCTTAATACTAAATAGTAAACTGTTAAATCATAAATAAAATGGTTTTTGCCAATATTGAATATCTGTTTTTGCTATTATTGCTTATACCGTATATTGTATGGTATATCCTGAAGCAAAAGAAAAGTGAAGCAACTCTTCAAATTTCAGATGCCCGGGTATATGCGCATACACCTAAAAGTTATAAGAATTATTTGTTGCATGTTCCATTTCTATTACGCTGCCTTGCTTTAGTACTGGTTATTTTGGTTCTTGCACGCCCGCAAACTACTAATAAGTGGCAGAACAGTGAGATAGAAGGAATTGATATTATGCTGGCTATCGACGTTTCTACCAGTATGCTGGCTGAAGACTTGAAGCCGAACAGACTGGAAGCTGCTAAAGACGTAGCTGCAGAGTTTATCAATGGACGTCCCAATGATAATATCGGTATTACATTATTTGCAGGAGAAACTTTCACCCAATGTCCGTTGACTGTAGACCATGCTGTATTATTGGATATGATACATAATATCAAATGTGGTCTTATCACTGACGGTACTGCTGTCGGTATGGGTATTGCAAATGCTGTAACCCGCTTAAAAGATAGCAAAGCGAAATCCAAAGTTATTATCCTATTGACGGATGGTACAAATAACAAGGGAGATATTTCGCCTATGACAGCGGCAGAAATAGCAAAAAGCTTTGGTATTCGTGTATATACCATCGGAGTAGGTACCAATGGAATGGCTCCTTATCCTTATCCAGTCGGAAATACGGTGCAATATGTAAGTATGCCGGTAGAAATTGATGAAAAGACATTGACAGAGATTGCCGGAACGACAGATGGTAACTATTTCCGGGCTACGAGCAACTCGAAGCTTAAAGAAGTATATGAAGAAATTGATAAACTGGAAAAGACGAAACTGAATGTAAAAGAGTATAGTAAGCGGGACGAAGAATATCATTGGTTTGCTTTAGCAGCTTTCCTCTGTGTCTTGTTGGAAGTACTATTACGTAATTCGGTACTCAAGAAAATTCCATAAGGATGTTTGTCAATCGTTATTTGCCAATCATAAAATAGTAAGAAGATGTTTCGATTTGGAGAACCTACATATTTATATTTATTGTTGCTATTACCTTTTTTAGCAGCTTTCTACTTGTATTCCAATTACAAGAGGAGAAAGAATATCCGACGTTTCGGAGATCCGACTTTGTTGGCTCAGTTAATGCCTGACGTATCCAAATATCGTCCGGATGTAAAATTCTGGATTATTTTTGTTGCTATTGGTTTGTTCTCCGTATTACTGGCACGCCCTCAATTCGGTTCAAAACTGGAAACGGTTAAACGCAAGGGAGTAGAGGTAATTATTGCTTTGGACATTTCAAACTCTATGTTAGCGCAGGATGTACAGCCTAGCCGTTTAGAAAAAGCAAAAAGATTAATATCCAGATTAGTAGATGAGCTTGATAATGATAAGGTAGGTATGATTGTATTTGCCGGTGACGCTTTTACACAGCTGCCAATTACAAGTGACTATATTTCCGCTAAGATGTTCTTAGAATCCATTAGTCCTTCGTTGATTTCTAAACAGGGTACAGCTATTGGGGAAGCAATCAATCTGGCAGCTCGTAGTTTCACTCCGCAAGAAGGGGTAGGACGCGCCATTATTGTTATTACTGATGGTGAAAATCATGAAGGTGGTGCAGTGGAAGCTGCCAAAGCTGCGGCAGAAAAGGGTATTCAGGTAAGTGTATTGGGAGTAGGTATGCCTGATGGCGCTCCAATACCGGTGGAAGGAACGAATGATTACCGCCGCGACCGGGAAGGTAATGTGATTGTTACCCGTTTGAATGAAGCTATGTGTCAGGAAATTGCAAAAGAAGGAAAAGGTATATATGTACGAGTAGATAATTCTAATTCAGCCCAAAAGGCCATCAATCAAGAAGTGAATAAAATGGCGAAATCTGATGTAGAGTCGAAAGTATATACGGAGTTTAACGAACAATTCCAGGCTATTGCATGGGTTATTCTACTATTGTTATTGGCAGAAATCTTAATTCTGGATCGCAAAAATCCTTTATTTAAGAACATTCACCTGTTTTCTAATAAGAAATAGTTATACGTATGTTAAAAAGTAAATATATTCTATTCGCTGTATTTCTGTTAGCGGCAGCTGGTGTATCGGCTCAGAAAGCAGAACGCGACTATATCCGTAAGGGAAACCGTCTGTTTAATGATAGCGTATTTGTTGATGCAGAGGTGAACTATCGGAAGGCCTTGGAAGCTAATCCCAAGTCTACGGTATCCATGTATAATCTGGGAAATACCCTTTCGCAACAGCAAAAGTTTCAGGATGCCATGGAACAATATGTATCGGCCAGCAAAATAGAAAAAGATAAAATGAAACTCGCCCATATTTATCACAATATGGGAGTAATTTTCCAGGCTGGTAAAGACTATGCCAAAGCTGTAGATGCATATAAAATGTCACTGCGTAATAATCCTACCGATCATGAAACCCGGTACAATTTGGCTCTTGCACAGAAAATGCTGAAAGACCAACAAAATCAACAGAATCAAGATCAAAATCAGGACCAAAACAAAGATCAGCAAAAACAAGATCAGAAACAGGACCAGAATAAAGACAAACAGAAGGATCAGAAACAAGATGAAAAGAAAGATCAGCAGCAACCACCGAAATCTGAAAAGAAACAAGACAATCAGATGTCAAAGGAGAATGCTGAACAATTACTGAACTCTGTCATGCAGGACGAAAAAGATGTGCAGGATAAAGTGAAGAAGCAACAAAAAGTTATGCAAGGCGGTCGCTTGGAAAAAGATTGGTAATATAAAGTTGATGATATAAATTTCATAAGCAATGAAAAAACTGATTATTATATTGATGGCATTGATAGCATATAGCACTCATGTGTTTGCTGATAAGGTGTCTTTTACTGCTTCTGCTCCTGATGCAGTGGTAGTAGGCGAACAATTCAGGCTGTCGTATATTGTAACTACACAAAAAGTGAAAGATTTTCGGGCACCATCAATCAAAGGTTTTGATGTATTGATGGGTCCAAGCCGTTCACAACAAAGTAGTACTCAAATAGTGAATGGTAATGTTACATCTACTAGCAGTATTACATTTACATACATATTAATGGCTAATAATGCCGGAGAATACACAATACCCGGTGCCTCCATTATTGCCGATGGTGACCAAATGGTGTCAAACTCAGTAAAGATTAAAGTATTGCCACAAGATCAAGGTGGCAATAGCGGACAAAATAATAGTAGTAGTGGTTCTATACATTCCTCATCTGGTACAAGTGTCTCTAATCAGGACCTTTTTATTATGGCAAGTGCCAGTAAAACAAATGTGTATGAACAGGAGGCTTTTGTCCTGACCTATAAAATATACACCAGAGAATCCAACTTACAACTTAATAATGCGAAATTGCCCGACTTTAAAGGTTTCCATTCTCAAGAAATAGAAATGACAACCAATGCAAGATGGACTCCCGAACATTATCAGGGACGTAATTACTATACAACGGTTTATCGCCAGTTTGTTCTCTTCCCGCAACAATCAGGAAAGCTATATATTGATCCGGCACAGTTCCAGATGACTATCGGAAAACCTGTGCAATCAGATGATCCTTTTGATGCCTTCTTCAATGGAGGAAGTAATGTCATTGAAATTAAAAAAAATATTTCCACTCCTAAGATAGCAATAAATGTCAATCCGCTTCCTACGGGTAAACCTGCAGATTTTTCAGGTGGAGTGGGAGAGTTCAATATATCTTCTTCTATCAACAGTAAGGAACTGAAAACCAATGATGCTATTACTATTAAACTGGTAATATCCGGTACAGGTAACCTGAAATTGATTTCTAATCCGGAAATTAAATTCCCGGATGATTTTGAAGTATATGATCCCAAAGTAGACAATCAAGTCAGATTAACCCGGGAAGGACTCACAGGCAATAAAGTTATTGAATATTTGGCAATTCCGAGACATGCCGGAACATATAAGATTCCGGGAGTATCTTTCAGCTATTTTGATATTCGCTCCAAGTCTTACAAAACACTGAAAACAGAAGATTATGTAGTAAATGTTGAGAAAGGTGCAGGTAATGCGGATCAAGTAATTGCTAACTTCACGAATAAAGAGGACTTGAAAGTATTAGGTGAAGACATCCGTTATATCAAACAGAATGAAGTTACTCTCCAATCTAAAGGAAGTTTCTTCTATGGTTCAATGACATATTGGTTATTCTATATCATTCCGGCTCTTGCCTTTATTATTTTCTTTATTATTTATCGTAAGCAAGCTGCTGAAAATGCAAATGTTGCTAAAATGCGTACGAAGAAAGCAAATAAAGTGGCAACGAAGCGTATGAAGCTTGCAGGAAAATTACTCTCCGAAAATAAAAAAGATGCTTTCTACGATGAGGTATTAAAGGCATTGTGGGGATATATAAGTGACAAACTGAATATTCCGGTATCTCGTTTATCTAAAGATAATATTGAAGAGAAACTAAGAAATCACGGAGTAAATGAGGAACTAATCAAAGAATTCCTGAATGCATTGAATGATTGTGAATTTGCACGGTTTGCTCCAGGTGATGAGAATCAAGCTATGGATAAAGTTTATTCTTCTTCAATAGAAGTAATAAGCAAAATGGAGAATTCAATAAAACATTAACCCAGAAGAGATTATGTCATGAAAAAGATATTATTTTTTATATTATTATCAATGTCGCTTACTTGTTTCGGACAAGATTCGTTAAGCATTGATACTAGACAAACGAATGGAGTTGATTCTATCCACGCTTCGCATACCACATTTTCCAGTAATACACTGGAAGATGCAACAAAAGCTGAAGGAGATTCCGCATATATAAAAGAAGATTATGCAGCAGCTATTCAGATATATGAAGCATTACTGAAAAATGGAGAAGCTGCCGACGTCTATTACAATCTGGGAAATAGTTATTATAAAATAGGGGAGATAGCGAAAGCTGTTTTAAATTATGAGCGTGCTCTGCTATTACAACCAGGAAATGGTGACATCCGTGCTAATCTTGAAGTGGCACGTGCAAAAACAATAGACAAGGTTGAACCTGTTCCTGAAGTATTCTTTGTTTCATGGATCAAATCTCTGACAAATAGTATGAGTGTAGATGCATGGGCCACATGGGGTATTGTCTCCTTTATTCTATTGATTATCGCTTTCTATTTCTTTATATTCTCCAAACAGATTATGTTAAAGAAAATAGGATTCATATCAGGAATCATTTTGCTGATTGTCACTGTTTGCTCTAATCTTTTTGCTTCGCAACAAAAAGAGCATTTGGTTAATCGAAGTGAGGCGATAGTAATGAATCCGAGTGTAACAGTACGAAGTACTCCAAGTGAGAGTGGGACTAGCTTGTTTATTCTCCATGAAGGGAGAAAGGTAAGTGTCAAAGACAACTCTATGAAAGAATGGAAAGAAATTCGACTGGAAGATGGAAAAGTCGGGTGGGTACCTGCTTCTGCTATCGAGGTGATATAAAGGTCATTAATAGATTTTATATATTCAAGAAAAAAAGATAAGCAAATAATTTGTTTTATCTTTTTTTTTGCTTAAGTTTATAGCGTGATAAAAAAATCACATAGTATTAACCATTAAATTTATGAGACATGAGAACAATAACGTTTAATGAACTTCGTAAAATTAAAGATTCATTGCCTAGCGGTAGCATGCATAGAATAGCAGACGAACTTGGTTTGCACGTAGATACAGTGCGAAACTTCTTCGGAGGACACAATTTCAAGGAGGGAAAAAGCGTCGGAATACATCTCGAGCCCGGTCCAGATGGTGGGCTTGTAATGTTGGATGACACGACCGTTCTTGATCGGGCTTTAAAAATCCTAGATGAATTGAATATGAGTATGCAAAAAGAACAGGCTACCGAATCTGTGCAAGTTTAAAATATAACAAACTGAATCCCAATTGAATCAAACAATTGGGATTTCTTATTTGTTTTCACCTTATAAAATGTACATTTATGGAAGACAAATTAGTAACCCTGGCCATTCTGACATACACCAAAGCGCAGATCTTAAAGAATGTCTTGGAAAATGAAGGTATAGAAACCTACATTCATAACGTTAATCAAATACAACCGGTTGTTTCATCAGGAGTGCGTTTACGAATTAAAGAAAGCGATCTGCCACGTGCTTTGAAAATAACAGAAAGTTCTACATGGCTGTCTGAAAGTATAGTGGGAGAGAAGGAGCCCAAAGTAAAAGATAAATCAAATAAGATTTTAATTCCCGTCGACTTCTCTAATTATTCGATGAAAGCATGTGAATTTGCATTCAACCTGGCAAAAACAGAAAATGCAGAAGTCATCCTGTTGCATGTCTATTTCACGCCTATTTATGCATCGTCGTTGCCTTATGGGGATGTTTTCAATTACCAGATTGGAGATGAAGAATCTGTAAAAACGATTATCCAAAAAGTCCATTCTGATCTCAATGCTTTATCAGAGAAGATAAAAGAAAAAGTTACATCAGGCGAATTTCCCAACGTTAAATATAGCTGCATCTTACGTGAAGGTATTCCAGAGGAGGAAATCTTAAGATATGCTAAAGAACAGCGTCCTATGGTCATCATTATGGGTACCCGAGGCAAAAATCAGAAAGACATTGATTTAATTGGCAGTGTAACCGCTGAAGTTATTGACAGGAGTCGCACGGCTGTATTGGCTATTCCGGAAAATACACCATTTAAACAGTTTAGTGAAGCAAAACGGATTGCCTTTATTACCAATTTTGATCAAAGAGATCTAATTGCTTTCGAGGCATTCTTTAATACTTGGAAATCATTCCATTTTTCTGTATCTTTGATACACCTTACAGATTCTAAAGATACCTGGAATGAAATAAAACTAGCAGGTATAAAAGAATATTTTCACAAGCAATATCCGGGGCTTGAAATTCATTATGACGTAGTGATGAATGATAATTTATTAAAAGGACTTGATCAGTATATCAAAGATAATCATATAGATATAATCACTTTGACTTCTTACAAAAGGAATATATTTGCTCGATTATTTAATCCAAGTATTGCCAGAAAAATGATTTTCCATTCAGATACACCATTGCTTGTTATTAACAGCTGATCAAATCAGGCAAAAAATGAGCATCCAAGATTAGGGAATAATAAGTATTATGTTTAATAGAAAAAGGAGTAATATAATGACCTTACTCCTTTTTCTATTTTTATTTAAATGAAGAAATTTACCTGTTCCACTCAAGTCCATATCAAATATAAGATTTTTCAATTACTACTTTAAACTATTGAATAAAAAAAAGAAGACTACTATTTCTAATAGCCTTCTTATATTTTTTCAGAAAACGATCTTACTTCATCATCTTATCGATTTCTTCGAATTCAGGTCCCATATTCAAGTTATAGTAAACTCTGTAAAGACCTTGCAACCATAAATCTTGTTGATCGGGTTTTAAAGCTCTGGCTTTTTCATAGAATGGTTTAGCTTCTTCGTAGAATTTCTTAACCACAGCTTGTGCTTCAGCGTACTTAGGATCATTGATATCTGTTGTTGCTTTATCAGCATAATCCTGTGCTTTCATCAAATATACCAAACCTACATTAGAGTATGCTTCTGCATATTCCGGATCAGCAGCAATAGCTTTTTTGTAGTATTCGATTGCATTATCATATTCTTTCATATTATGATAAAGATATGCTTTTACATACAAATACAACTTGTTATTCGGATCATTAGCTAACATTCTATCAGCAAACTCCATAGCTTTAGAAGCTTGATTAGAGCTATTATAATAATCAACCAAATTAGCGAAGAAATAATCATTTCCAGGGAACTTAAGGATACCCTCTTCCAAAGACTTAATCCATGCAGCAGTATCACCTTTAGCTTTATAAGCATCAGCCATCAATTGCATTGCAAATTTACCTCCATCTTTATCGGATAAAGCCATAGGAGCATATTTAATGATCGCATCTTTATCGCCTACTCTATCAGCAGCTAATGTTGCATAATAAGCAATTTGCGGAAGAAGAGTATCGTTTTTAGCCAATTCTTTATCAGCTAACATCGGATAAGAAGCTGACTCTACATAGGTTGCAAAGAACTTCAAAGCCTCTTTATTCTTGTCCAGGTTGAAATACTGAATACCACCATTAATCAAATTAGGACGTTCAGCCAACATACTGGAAGCATTAGCCTTCCGATATTTGTTTTTAACTTTTCCCTTTTCATTAGGTATTTCCGCTAATTCATCACACTTATTATAGTACTCATACATTTTCAGAATACTATTGTATACTTTCAATGTATCATACGGTTTCTTCAAAAAAGCATTTTTCATTTGCTCCTCGTTGATACGTCTCTGAATAAATCCAGCAACGTCCCATGTGTCAGCAAGATCCTTCGTTTCAGGATTCTTCATAGCCTCCTTAATAAGCTGTTCAGCCTGCTTAAAATTAGGTTTTACGTCATTAGCCATACTCTTTGCTTCTTTCACATTCTTCATCTGAGCGAATGAGAAGCTAACAGCCATCAATAAAACCATAGAAAATAATACTCTTTTCATGATTGTTGTTTGATTAATTATTAATATTATGTCTATTCCTCAATTTCGTTATTGCTTTCGTTTTCATTTACGTCCGCTGCATCATCAATATCAGGAACATCAGCATTCGGATCACTCACGATTGTACCCTCTGCCTCTTCTGCCGGAATTTCATCTTCAAGACTTTCTGTCATAACCTTACATACCGAACCAATCTGGTCGTTACGTTTTTCAAGATTTATCAGACGAACGCCTTGAGTAGCACGGCCCATTATACGAACATCCGCTACCTTCAAACGAATAGTGATACCAGACTTATTGATAATCATCAAGTCATTTTCATCGGTTACCGACTTGATTGTTACCAACTTACCTGTCTTTTCGGTAATATTCATGGTCTTCACACCCTTACCTCCACGGTTCGTTTTACGATAGTCTTCAATTTCAGAACGTTTACCATATCCTTGTTCGGAAACTACCATTACAGATTCTGTTTCCAAATCTTTGATACAAATCATTCCTACTACTTCATCCTGACCATCATTATCCAACGTAATACCACGTACACCTGTTGCTGTACGTCCCATTACACGAACTGCTGCCTCATGGAAACGAATTGCACGACCATTGCGGTTTGCAATGATGATTTCATTATTTCCATTCGTCATACGAACTTCAATTACGCTATCATCTTCGCGGATAGTTATAGCATTTACACCATTCTGACGAGGACGAGAATACTGTTCAAGCAATGTCTTCTTTATTACACCTTTCTTAGTACAGAATAATACATAGTGGCTATTGATAAACTCGGAATCCTCTAAACTCTTCACACGCAAGTATGCAGTTACATTATCATCCGAATCAATATTCAACAAGTTCTGAATAGCACGGCCCTTAGAATTCTTCGTTCCTTCAGGTATTTCATATACTTTCAGCCAATAACACTTACCCTTTTGTGTAAAGAACATCATGGTATTGTGCATGGTAGCAGGATAAATATGCTCTACAAAGTCTTCATCACGGGTTTCCGTACCTTTCGAACCTACTCCACCACGATTTTGTGCACGGAATTCGGTCAACGGTGTACGTTTAATATAACCCATATGAGAAATTGTAATAATCATCTGATCATCTGCATAGAAGTCTTCCGGATTAAATTCTTCTGAAGAATAAACAATTTCAGAGCGACGTACATCTCCATATTTCGCTTTGACTTCTAACAATTCCTCTTTCATTACCCGACGACATACTTCATCATCAGCCAGAATACTTTCCAAATAAGCTATCTGCTTCATTATTTCTTCGTATTCCGCATGAAGCTGATCCTGCATCAGACCGGTTAACTGACGCAAACGCATTTCTACAATTGCACGAGCCTGAATTTCTGTCAGGTTAAATCGCTCAATCAAGCCTGTTATTGCGTCATTCGGAGTTTTTGCAGCACGAATGATACGAATTACTTCATCAATATTATCTGAAGCAATAATCAAACCTTCAAGAATGTGCGCACGCTCTTTCGCCTTACGAAGATCGAACTGAGTACGACGAATAACAACTTCGTGTCTATGCTCTATGAAATATTTAATTAAATCTCTTAGATTCAACGTTTTTGGACGTCCATGAACCAAAGCCACATTGTTAACACCAAAAGAGGTCTGCAAAGCTGTCATTTTATAGAGTTTATTCAACACTACACTTGCATTTGCATCACGTTTTATGTCAATAACAATACGCATACCATCACGGTCAGACTCATCGTTGGCATTTGAGATACCTTCTATCTTCTTATCATTTACAAGATCAGCAATATATTTAATCAGTTCGGCCTTATTTACATTATAAGGAATCTCTGTTATTACGATCTTGTCATGTGTTTGTCCGCTTTCAATTTCAGCTTTCGCACGCATAATTACACGTCCGCGACCTGTCAAATATGCTTCGCGTACACCACTCACACCATATATATATCCGCCAGTAGGGAAATCCGGTGCTTTAACAAATTCCATCAGTTCCTCTACCGTAATTTCCGGATTATCAATATATGCATCACATGCTTCAATCACTTCCGAAAGATTATGAGGAGGCATATTGGTAGCCATACCAACAGCAATACCGGATGCTCCGTTCACCAGAAGGTTCGGGATACGCGTCGGCATCACCTTAGGTTCCACCAGCGTATTATCAAAGTTTGGCTCAAAATCAACGGTTTCCTTATACAGGTCATCCATCATTGCTTCACCCAACTTATTGAGACGAGCTTCTGTATAACGCATAGCAGCAGGGCTATCACCATCCACAGAACCAAAGTTTCCCTGTCCATCTACCAAAGGATAACGCATTGCCCATTCCTGCGCCATACGTACCATTGCAAAATAAACAGAAGAATCCCCATGAGGATGATACTTACCAAGTACCTCACCCACGATTCTCGCTGACTTTTTATAAGGTTTGTCTGAAGTATTGCCTAATTCCATCATTCCGTATAAAATTCTACGGTGAACAGGCTTAAATCCATCTCTAACATCCGGAAGGGCACGCGAAACGATGACCGACATGGAGTAGTCAATGTACGATGACTTCATTTCCTCCTCGATGTTAATCTTTATAATTCTGTCTTGTTCAAGCATTTAAAATGATTATTAATTATACATTCTACGGTTTGTGAAAAACCACGCTAAAGTACTACTTTTCCCCGATATACGAAAGTTTTTAGAAAGAAAGTTTTATCATGACCGAGACGATAACCCGCCAAACTTTAAAATACAAAAATAAAAAGATAAAAACGATAAATATAATATGGAAAGATAAATAACATCGGTAAAAAAGAGCCTATTATTTGTTATACCTTATATATATAATACAAATACACTGTTTTTATGGCACGCCATTTGTAGATATAAGAAATAAAGCAAATATTGCAATACAAACTTGATTAAATGCGTATATTTGCCAGTGAATAACCCTTAGAAGAAAAGGAAAAAAGTATGAATAATCAATTCTCACAAAGAGTTTCCGACATTATCGTCTATAGTAAGGAAGAAGCGAACCGGTTGAGAAGTAGGTATATAGGTCCCGAACACCTGCTTCTGGGAATACTCCGTGACGGTGAAGGAAAAGCTATCGAGATATTGTCTAAACTCAACACCAATCTGGCTGCTATAAAGCAACAGATTGAAGCTCAGCTGAAGGCAGAAGCTGATGAAATGTTATTGCCTGATGCAGAGGTGCCGTTATCTAATGATGCGGCAAAGATATTAAAAATGTGTATTTTAGAAGCTCGTGGAATGAAAAGTAACATCGCTGATACAGAACATGTATTATTGGCTATTTTAAGAGAAAAAAACAATATGGCGGCTTCCGTACTTGAAGCAAACGATATAAACTACGTGAAAGTACTGGAGCAAGCTACATTGCAGCCGGATGTCAATTCCGGCATGGGCTTTTCGGAAGACGATGAGGATGACGAAGAAATGTCTTCTCCTCGTTCCGGCAGAGGTGGTTCGGATGAACGCCAACAGGCACAAACCGCTTCCAAGAAGCCGTCTAATGATACGCCGGTACTTGACAATTTCGGTACTGACATGACAAAAGCGGCAGAAGAAGGACGGTTGGATCCTGTTGTGGGCAGAGAAAGAGAAATCGAACGTTTAGCGCAGATATTAAGTCGACGCAAAAAGAATAACCCAATTCTGATTGGTGAACCCGGTGTAGGAAAATCAGCGATTGTTGAAGGTCTTGCATTGAGAATCATTCAGAAAAAGGTTTCGCGTATCCTGTTTGATAAACGAGTCGTTGCTCTTGACATGACTGCTGTTGTGGCAGGAACAAAGTACCGTGGACAATTTGAAGAACGTATCCGTTCCATTCTCAATGAATTGCAGAAGAATCCGAATGTTATATTATTCATTGATGAAATTCACACGATTGTAGGCGCAGGCTCTGCAGCAGGCTCTATGGATGCCGCCAATATGCTAAAGCCAGCATTGGCAAGAGGAGAAATACAATGTATCGGTGCCACCACTCTTGATGAATATCGTAAGAATATTGAGAAAGATGGCGCATTGGAACGTCGTTTCCAAAAAGTAATCGTAGAACCGACTACTGCTGCCGAAACTCTGCAGATTTTGCGTAATATCAAGGATAAGTATGAAGATCATCACAATGTGTATTATACAGATGAAGCATTGGAAGCATGTGTCAAGCTGACAGACCGCTATATCACAGATCGTAATTTCCCTGATAAAGCCATTGATGCTTTAGATGAAGCCGGCTCACGTGTACATCTTACTAATGTCAATGTACCCAAAGAGATAGAAGAACAGGAAAAGCTGATCGAAGAAGCTAAAAACAAGAAAAATGAAGCCGTAAAATCGCAGAATTTTGAACTTGCAGCCAGCTTCCGTGATAAGGAGAAAGAACTTTCTATCCAATTGGATGAGATGAAAAAAGAATGGGAAGCCAATCTAAAAGAAAACAGGCAAACTGTTGATGCAGAAGAAATTGCCAATGTTATCTCAATGATGTCAGGCATTCCAGTACAACGAATGGCACAGGCCGAAGGCATCAAGCTAGCAGGTATGAAAGAAGATTTGCAAGCTAAAGTCATCGCACAAGACACAGCGATAGAAAAGCTGGTCAAAGCCATTTTGCGAAGCCGTGTAGGACTCAAAGATCCTAATAAGCCCATTGGCACGTTTATGTTCTTAGGTCCGACAGGAGTTGGTAAAACTCACCTAGCAAAAGAGTTGGCCAAGTATATGTTCGGTTCTGCCGATGCACTGATTCGTATCGATATGAGTGAATATATGGAAAAGTTCACTGTTTCACGCTTGGTTGGGGCACCTCCGGGATACGTAGGATATGAAGAAGGTGGCCAGCTGACAGAAAAAGTGCGCCGTAAACCATACTCTATTGTATTGCTTGATGAAATAGAAAAAGCACATCCGGATGTATTCAATATCCTGCTTCAGGTAATGGATGAGGGTCGTCTGACTGACAGTTATGGCAGAATGGTAGATTTCAAAAATACCGTTATTATCATGACTTCCAATATCGGAACCCGCCAGCTGAAAGAATTTGGACGTGGTGTTGGTTTTGCGACACAAAGCCGCCTGGATGATAAAGAATTCTCGCGAAGTGTTATACAAAAAGCTCTAAATAAATCATTCGCGCCTGAATTCATCAATCGTGTAGATGAGATTATCACGTTTGATCAACTTTCTCTGGAAGCGATAACAAAGATTATAGACATAGAGCTAAAAGGATTGTACGATAGAATAGAATCTATTGGTTACAAGCTTGTTATTGAAGATAAGGCGAAAGAATTCATCGCTAGCAAGGGATATGACATACAATATGGCGCCCGTCCTTTGAAGCGCGCAATTCAAACCTATCTGGAGGATGGTTTATCCGAGCTCATCATTTCCTCGTCTTTAAAAGAGGGAGATACTATTCAAGTAACCCTTAATGAAGAAAAAGGCGAATTGGAGATGAAAGTTGTTTCTCCGGAATAGAGTTATTTCCTGAATAAGAAAATAATTTAATATGCCATAATGTCAGACCTTCGGGTCTGGCATTTTTTTTGTCTCTGTATGGACAAATATCAATTAAAATTAATCAATAGATAAACTAAAAAAATATACGTATTATGCAAAAAGGTAATATTGGGGTTACAACAGAAAACATTTTCCCTATCATTAAAAAGTTTTTGTACAGTGACCATGAGATTTTTCTGCGCGAGTTAGTATCCAATGCGGTAGATGCCACTCAGAAGCTGAATACGCTTGCTTCTATTGGCGAATTCAAAGGTGAACTGGGTGACTTAACTGTTCACGTTGAATTAGGCAAAGATACTATTACCATTTCTGACCGTGGTATCGGTTTGACTGCAGAAGAAATAGAGAAGTACATCAATCAAATAGCTTTCTCTGGAGCTAATGACTTCCTGGAGAAGTATAAGAACGATGCAAATGCCATTATCGGACATTTCGGACTTGGCTTCTACTCTGCCTTTATGGTTGCAAAGAAAGTGGAGATTATCACTAAATCATACAGAGACGATGCAAAAGCCGTAAAATGGACTTGTGATGGCAGCCCTGAATTCACTATTGAAGAAATAGAAAAAGCCGACCGTGGATCAGATATCATCTTATACATTGATGACGACTGCAAAGAATTCCTCGAAGAAGCACGTATCTCCGAACTTCTGAAGAAATATTGCAGCTTCCTTCCTGTTCCTATTGCATTTGGAAAAAAGAAAGAATGGAAAGACGGCAAACAGGTAGAAACGGCTGAAGATAATATAATCAATGACACCACTCCTTTGTGGACACGCAAACCTAGCGAACTTTCGGATGAAGATTACAAATCATTCTATAGCAAGCTATATCCGATGTCTGATGAACCACTCTTCTGGATTCACCTGAATGTGGATTATCCATTCCATCTGACTGGTATCCTCTACTTCCCGAAGGTAAAGAGCAATATTGAATTAAATAAGAACAAGATTCAGTTATATTGCAATCAAGTATATGTAACAGACTCTGTTGAAGGCATTGTGCCGGACTTCCTGACTTTGTTACATGGAGTAATAGATTCTCCGGATATTCCGTTGAACGTTTCCCGTTCATACTTGCAAAGCGACTCAAACGTGAAGAAGATTTCAACTTATATCACCAAGAAAGTTTCCGACCGTTTACAGTCTATATTCAAGAATGATCGTAAGCAGTTTGAAGAAAAGTGGAACGACTTGAAAATATTTATCAATTATGGAATGCTCACACAAGAGGATTTCTATGATAAAGCGCAAAAATTCGCCCTTTTCACCGATATAAATGACAAACATTACACATTCGAGGAATATCAGACCCTTATTAAAGATAACCAGACAGACAAAGATGGAAATCTAATCTATCTGTATGCAAATAACAAGGACGAACAATACAGCTATATTGAGGCTGCAACCAATAAAGGCTATAATGTCTTGCTCATGGATGGCCAGTTAGATGTAGCTATGGTAAGTATGTTGGAGCAAAAGCTTGAGAAATCCCGTTTCACCCGTGTAGACAGTGATGTTGTTGACAATCTGATTGTAAAAGAAGACAAGAAAGGTGAAACTCTGGAAGCCAGCAAACAAGATGCAATCACAACAGCCTTCAAGAGCCAATTGCCTAAAATGGATAAGGTTGAATTCAATGTGATGACGCAAGCGTTGGGAGAAAATTCGGCTCCGGTCATGATTACTCAAAGCGAATATATGCGTCGTATGAAAGAAATGGCAAATATTCAAGCCGGAATGAGCTTCTACGGCGAAATGCCTGACATGTTCAATCTGATCCTGAATTCAGACCACAAGTTGATAAAACAAGTATTGAATGAAGAAGAGAATGCCTGTCAAGCAGAAGTAGCTCCGATACTCTCCGAAATGGATAACGTCAACAAACAACGTAATGAGTTGAAAGACAAACAGAAGGATAAAAAGGAAGAAGACATCCCAACAGCTGAAAAAGATGAATTAAACGATCTCGACAAGAAGTGGGATGATCTGAAAAGCAAGAAAGAAGCTATCTTTATCGGCTATGCAAGCAATAACAAAGTTATCCGCCAGCTTATCGATCTGGCCTTACTTCAAAACAATATGTTAAGAGGTGAAGCTTTGAATAACTTCGTAAAACGTAGCATTGAGCTGATTTAATATCGCCCCTTTAAACATTACACATACTTCAAGAAAGAGCATTCAACGTTAAATACACGTTGTAATGCTCTTTTTCAATTTAAAACGATCGGCAAAATATCGATTAATTGAAAAGTATTGTATATATTTGAACACTTAATAGACAAAAAATTCAATTGTTTGATTTGGGTTATGAGAAAGATTTTTTTAGTGTTCATTACTTTATGGCTGATTATCCCGGCTATCCATGCCCAAAAAGTAGGACTTGTATTAAGCGGTGGTGGCGCCAAAGGAATGACGCACATCGGCATCATTCGCGCATTGGAAGAAAACAACATCCCTATTGACTACATTGCTGGTACTTCCATGGGAGCCATTATCGGCTCCTTGTATGCCATGGGATACTCTCCTGACGACATGGTAGAACTGCTCAAATCGGAGGACTTTAAACGATGGTATTCCGGAGAAGTGGAAGAGAAATACGTATATCATTTCAAAAAGAATCTTCCCACTCCCGAATTTTTCAATATTCGTTTTTCATTCAAAGATTCACTGAAGAGTTTAAAACCTCAATTCCTGCCTACCAGTGTTGTCAACCCGATTCAAATGAATCTCGTGTTTGTTGACCTATATGCACGTGCTACGGCCGCTTGTAAGGGAGATTTTGATAAACTTTTTGTTCCTTTCCGTTGCATTGCGTCCGATGTGTACAATAAAAAACAGTTAGTCATGAAGGAAGGAGATTTAGGAGATGCCGTCAGAGCTTCCATGAGCTTCCCTTTCATGTTTAAACCCATTGAAATAGACAATGTACTGGCCTACGATGGAGGTATCTATAATAACTTTCCCACGGACGTCATGAGAGATGATTTTCATCCGGATGTCATTATAGGAAGCGTTGTATCCACCAATCCCACTAAACCCAAGGAAAATGACCTCATGAGTCAAATTGAGAATATGGTGATGCAGAAAACCGACTATTCTATTCCGGACTCTATGGGGATTTTAATGACGTTCAAATATGACAACGTCAATCTGATGGATTTTCAACGCATCGACGAATTACATGATATAGGATATAATCGAACCATCAGCATGATGGATTCTATCAAAAGCCGTATCCATCGGCGTGTGAATCTGGACAATATTCGTTTAAGGAGAATGGTATACCGTAGTAATTTCCCGGAACTACGTTTTAAAAATATCATCATTGATGGAGCTAATCCACAACAACAGGCATATATGAAGAAAGAATTTCATAAGTCGGATAACAAAGAATTCACCTATGAAGATTTAAAGCAAGGTTATTTTCGATTGCTATCAGATAAAATGATTTCAGAAATCATACCGCATGCAATTTATAATCCGGAAGATGACACCTATGATCTGCATTTAAAAGTCAAACTGGAAAACAACTTTGCTGTACGGCTGGGAGGTAACATATCCACCTCCAATTCGAATCAGATCTACCTGGGACTTAGTTATCAGGACTTAAACTACTATGCCAAAGAGTTTATTCTTGACGGGCAACTTGGAAAGGTATATAACAACGTGCAATTTATGGCAAAAATAGACTTTGCCACTGCCATTCCTACCTCGTATCGTCTTATAGGTTCGATCAGTACTTTCGACTATTTTAAGAAGGACAAACTTTTTTCGCGAAATAACAAACCGGCCTTTAACCAGAAAGACGAACGTTTCTTGAAATTACAGGTTGGATTACCTTTCCTTTCGAGCAAGCGAGCAGAGTTTGGAGTAGGAATTGCAAGAATAGAGGATAAATATTTTCAAAAAAGTGTCATTGACTTCGGAAATGACAAATTTGATAAAAGCCGCTATGATTTATTTGGTGGATCAATTAGTTTTAATGGAAGTACTCTTAATTCCAAACAATATCCTACACGTGGATACAGAGAAGCCCTTGTAGCCCAGATTTTCGTTGGAAAAGAACGATTCTATCCGGGCGAAGGAAGTACGACCAGTAACAACAAAGATCATCACTCCTGGCTGCAATTATCTTATATGAAAGAGAAATATCATAATATGAGTGAACATTGGGTTTTAGGATGGTATTTGAAAGCCCTGTATGCCTCCAAAAACTTCTCCGAGAACTATACGGCCACAATGATGCAAGCTGGAGAGTTTTCTCCTACATTACATAGCAAATTGACTTACAACGAAGCCTTTCGTGCCAATCAATTTGTCGGAGCCGGCATTCGGCCTATTTACCGTTTAAGCCAGATGTTCCATCTTCGGGGAGAATTTTATGGTTTTATGCCTATTTATCCAATCGAAAAAAACTCGTTGAATAAAGCATATTACGGAAAAGCTTTCTCCAAGTTTGAATATTTAGGAGAAATTTCTGTTGTATGTCAATTGCCTTTTGGAGATATCTCTGCATATGTAAATCATTATAGCTCACCGAAAAGGGAGTGGAATGTCGGACTAAGTATAGGTTTACAACTATTCAATTATCGGTTCATAGAATAATTTTCTACAAAAAAAGTCGGTGAAAAGCTTGCTAATTCGGGAAAAGTCCGTATCTTTGCACCCGTTAAAACAAAATAACGGTCGCGTAGCTCAACTGAATAGAGTAGCTGACTACGGATCAGCCGGTTACAGGTTTGAATCCTGTCGCGATCACTGAAATCCTCTGCATATTATGTGGAGGATTTTATTTTTTGCCCATTTCATCGAAGAAAATGTATCTTCAATCCTGGAAAAATCACCCTTCACATTACTCTATCCATCGTCATAGAATTAAAGTGAAGGGTGATTCATTTATATACCGCAACAAGAATCGGTTTTCCTTGTATTAGCATTTAATATTTAACTCGTTCAAGACCTTACGTATCGCTTCAAACGTAGTAATTCGAGTAGGAACCAATGGCAAACGAAGTTTATTTTCAATCATTCCCATTGCGTTCAACATAGATTTTACTCCTGCAGGATTCCCGTCTACAAATAACAGGTTAAATAATTCCGTAAATTTGTGATGAATAGTCAGTGCATTAGCAAAGTCTCCTTGTAGTGCCAAACGCGTCATACGACTGAATTCGCGAGGAAAAGCGTTACCAATTACTGAAATTACGCCAACAGCTCCTAATGTAATCAAGGGAAACGTGATACCATCGTCTCCGGAGATAACATTAAAATTTTCCGGTTTATTTTTTATGATATCATCCATTTGTGTAATATTACCGGATGCTTCCTTAATGGCAATAACATTATTGAAGTCACGTGCAATGCGCAAAGTAGTCTC
>OFMR01000418.1_pt1 | contig 28641 bp, 26 predicted proteins | sample 1541931 | NCBI WGS metagenome assembly OFMR01 (sample SAMN04209224, study PRJEB22552) | human gut metagenome | biome: gut; material: feces | host: Homo sapiens | place: USA: Oklahoma | reverse complement strand
ATGCCGACATACATGCGGTGTAATGACAGGCATCTGTACTTTATAAGTATTATTATACTTCTGAATGATATGTTGAAAATAATGCTCCCAATGCAGAGAATAACAGATACTCTCATTTTTATCAAAATATAAGAATCCACTTTTTCCATCCACCATAGGTTCTGCTTTGGGCGGGTTCCGTTTTTCTATTATTTTCCGAAAGCATTCCTCTACATCCGCAGTCATAGGTATCTTTCTCGTTCCGCTGGTTGTTTTAGTCTCTTGAATATAATATCCGATTTTTGATTTTTTCTGCAATTGATGATCGATGTTGATCGTATGCTCCTTGAAATCAATATCAGAAATCGTCAAACCACAAAATTCCGAGATACGAAGACCTGTTTTAAACAATATGTAGATTCCCTCATAATACCTGCAAAAATGAGGATCCTCCTTCACAAATCGTAGAAACTTACGTTCCTCTGCTCTGCTGATTGCCTCTCTTGTCACACTGTCATTCACAACCACTTCCATTAGCTGAAACTGAAATGGATTTTTCCTGATCAGGTCATCATCCACCGCCAACTGAAATGCCGGACGAAGAACTCCTCGGATCGAATGTATGGAACTATAGCTTTTCTTTTCTACCTGCTGAAGATGTATCAGCCAACATTTTGCATCCGAAATCCGAACCGTATCAATCCTTCTTTTTCCAAATGGATCTTTCTTCAATAAATTGCTAACTGTTCCGTATCCTGCAACTGTAGTAGGTCTGACACCGGTTTTTGTTGATGTATATTTTTCAACCAGTTCCAGTACCGTCATATTTCCGCCATTTGTTGCAATCTGCTCGAAATGGTCCGCCTGGATTTTCTTCTCCATCTCTCGAAGCGACAAAGTACGGCGCTTTCCTTTCGGAGTTGCATCATTATGGTCTAAGCGCCAGCTATATACGCAGCGCTCCTTTCCCATCTCATCGACATACTTAAATCGATATCTGCCATCAGATAACTGTATTTCTCCATTGTGTAATATACGTCCTCTATGATCTCTCCTTTTTTCACTCATAATATTTTAGTCTCCTTCATCAAATGTTCATTTAACTTGGAAGACCGTCTCGGTTTATTCATTATACCACAAGACCTTCCCTTCGCTAAGATAAAATGAACATTATTTTCATTACTATTTCTTCTATTCTGTCACTTAAACTGTGCTGGCTGTATCCAGATAATCTTCAAACAATTTCCTTTTGAATCGAATATGAGAACCTACTTCCAAAATGAAATCCGCTCCCTCATTTTCACCTGCGATTTGTCTCAATCTCTTTTCTCCAATTCCGTAATATTCTGCTGCTTCGGAAACATTTAAAGAATATTTCTTCCAAACAGGTACTGTTTTTTCTGTATGATTCATTCGCATTCCTCCTCCCCTCGGTTTGTATTCAACAAGGTTTTCGCTTTCTCCATTTTCATACTTGCAATCGCTTCTCGTTTGCTTGTGCCTCCAACATACATTGGCGTACACATTTCTAAAATACGGTCATAGATACGTCTTTTATCTAACATGGTCTCGTTTTTTATTTCTTTCAGCGGAAGATTGGTCGTAATGATCAAAGGTCGTCCTGAACGGATTCTTCGATCTATGACGCTAAAAATAATTCCTAACGCATATTCTGAATTTCGTTCCACTCCAAGATCATCAATAATCAAAAGCTGATAAGACGCCAATGCATTGATATATTCCGTTTTGTCTGCCAGTGGAAATATATCATCGATAATGGTATTGAAATTTGTCATCTTCACCGTTACTTCCTGCTTAAGAAGTTCATTGGCAATGCACCCGGCAATATAACTTTTCCCGGTACCAACCGGTCCCCAGAACAAACAGCCTATATGATTTCTTTTCATTTCATCCCAGTTATCAACGTAATTTTTTGCTCTATGCATGACTGCATCCGACATATCTGCGTTCTCAAATGTCCACTCTTCCATTCTGCTCTCGTCAAAACAGATACTCGTATTTCTGCTGACTAATTCCCGGTGTTCTTTGTCTTTAAAATATTTTTGTTCTTCTTCATATGCTTTTCTGTCACAAGCACATTGCCTGGAATGTTTCTTCATCCCCATAAAGTCACCCTTAGGAAAAAACACTTCTTTCGCTTCCCCACAGACTTTGCAATATTGCAAACCATCACTGCCTACACATACAGTATCTTCTTCTCTCATCACAAACTCTCTCCTTCCCCATAGCAATAATTTACTTCATGATATTTATTTCTTTTATTTTTCTCAGTTACTTTACTAGGTGCCACATTTCTGACTCCTGCACAGCCATTTTTACGACCAGATGATGGGTGCTTTTCCGACTCTATTACAGCCATCTTTTCAACCGCCTTATTGTCAACCGTCTGTAAACCGATCTCATCAGATGGAATTTTTACATATAAATGATTGGGTTTTGAAAATCCACCGGATCTGCGAACCAATAGTCCTACATCATCTAATTCCTTCAACGCTGTTTTTACAGAAGATTTGCATTTATCGATTTGAACAGACAATTCTTCTATTGGAAAAATCAGATAAACATTTCCATACTTATCTATCCAGCTATTCTTTCTCGATATCCGTGCCCGGTCATACAAAATCATATAAAGAAATTTTTCAGTTTGGGAAATGCGCAGCTTCAGCAAAAACTTCGGAAACTGGAAGTACTGAAGCATCTGCTCTGACTCCTTCATGTATTCATATTTCATTCTTTTCTCGCCTCGTTTCTGTTTCTAACTGTTGTAAAAATCATTTTTATACCGGCTCAAAAATGTCCTTACACATATTCAAAAGATGAAGGGCATAAATACAGGCTCTTGATGAAAAAATTTTTATTTTTTCCTGTCAAAAACACCCTTACATAAAACGAAACGCTGAGAGGCATTTTTACAGCCCCCTGATGAAATTTTTTTAATTTTTTCGGTTAATTGAATATTTGAAAACAAAAAAACACTCACCTATTCCAGGTGAATGCCTTATCAAAATTTCCTTATTTTGTTGTCTGTAACACTTACTCAGAAACGCTTGCGTGTCTGCTAAAATGTAATTGCTTGCAATTATATTTTCACGTGGGTATGGGAACGTAATCCCCATCAAGTCCGCTACTCGTAAGTAATACAAAATTGTCAAAATGACAATACTGTAATACACGGGTGGATCTTGCCCTGGATGTAACATATGAATTCATGCAATAATAGGCCCAAATGGGCACTTTCGCCATTTGAGCCTATATATTGTATGTCTTTCAAATGATAGCTTAAAAAGTAGCTGTCTAGACTATATGTTTGTAAGCGCTTAATTTTTAGGTATGATAGAAAAAATCCCCGACTACTTTTCAGTAGCCGGAGCACCTTGACAGTTCACATATAATTGATTTGATTCGTTTACACGATGTTCGATTTCAGCTTTGACAGTTTCGTTCCATGGAGCCAGAAGTTCTAATTCATCATCGCTCATCCTATCATTAGGCACTTTTTCCAGCAGATAAGTAAGATAGTGATAGACGTTTACTCCATTGGCTTTTGCCATTTCTACCATAGTGTACACAACAGCACTGGCCTGGGCTCCATTTGGTGTGTCACAGAACAACCAGTTTTTACGGCCTACTGTAAATGGACGGATCGCATTTTCGCTGAGATTATTAGAAAAACTGCAGCGGCCATCTTCTAGATAGGTGGACAGATAGGAGCGGCGGTTCTGAATGTAGGTGACAGCTTTATCCATTCTGCTTCCACGGGTAGGGTTCTGCTGATCAAGCCACGACAAAAAGCCTTCTACTACCGGCTTTTCTTTTTCAAGACGCGCCTTTTTAATAGCATCGAAGGAAGTATGTTTTGCCTTTATTATGTCTTCCAGATGGAAGAGCTGATTGATGTACATCACGCCCTGTACGGAAGGCTGGGTGTAATCCAGTGCCTTTCCTTTTGGAATGGCATCGGTTAGGTATCTTCTGATATGCGCCCAGCAGGCTGTGCGTTTCGCATCCGGCACTTTGTTATACCCGCTGTATCCGTCACACATCAGGTATCCTTTAAAACCGCGGAGGAAATCCACAGCATTTTCCCCGGCTCGGGTTTCTGAGTATTTATAGAGGATGATCGGCGGTAAACCATCTTCCCCGCTGCGGAACAGCCACATGTAAGACTGTGTCTGGGCACGGCGTCCTGGTTCATGCAGCACCTGAAGCGGTGTTTCGTCCGCCATTGCAAATTCCCTTTCCAAAAGCTTCCGTTGGAAATATTCATACATTGGAAGGAAAAAAGCTTCCGAGTTCTGGATCACCCAGTTTGCCATTGTCTTCCGGGTAATGGATGCCCCATACTGTTTCCAGTCTTTTTCCTGACGGAAATAAGGCAGCGCATTACAGAACTTCTGGTACATCACCCATGCAACGGTGCCTGCACAAGCCATTCCGTAAAGCATATGTGGCCGGCCATCTTTTCCCTTTTTAATAACAGGGATCCCATGCTGACTGCACTGCGGGCATTCATAATTCCTGCTGTAATACTCACGCACTTTCAGCCTTGCCGGAATAAAAACCAGTTCACGGCGGACAAACTCTTCACCGATCTGTTTCAGAGCCGTACCGCAGACAGGACAGTTTTTCTCTTTCTCAGAAAGATCCAGATATTCTTTTTCCACCGGGATCCCTTTGAAACGTTCTGCATCAGTTGCCCTGGCTTTGCGTTTCTTTGGAGTTTTTTCAGAAGAAGATGCTTCCAGTTCTTCCACCTGCGCCAATGCAGGATCCTGTTCCAGTTCTGCTTCATTAAAAAAGTTCAGCTGCCCAGGAATGTCAAGGACACGCTTTTCACTGGAGGTGCCAAAAAGCTTTTTCCGGAGAAGATCGACTTCTTCTTTCAGGTTGTCTCTTTCCTGCGTAAGGGCTTCTTCCCGTTTGTTGGCAGCATCGACAGTTGCCTGAAGCGTTTTTATCATTTTTTGAAGATCATGGATCATGTCCTTCAGCTCTCGCAGCTGGATATCTTTAGAACTGTCTGCCACAGCTTTTTCCTCCTGTTCCTGATACTCTTATTATACCAGAAAACAGGAGTTTTTCCCAGCAAAACAGCGGTTTTTCAGTACCTGAAAATGCCGAAAATACCGGGAATATAAGGCCTTTTTTATGCATCTTTTTCCGCGAAAATCATGTGGTCTTTATGGCTTTAGGCTGTTCAATATCAATGCCTGACATCAGCCAGTCGAACTCGCGCCATGTAAGATTGCGGACCTCTGATCTGTCTCTTGGCCACCGGTAGGAACCCTGGGCAGTCAGCCGTTTGTAGATCATGACAATGCCATCCGGTTCTTTCAGGATAGCTTTGATCCGGTCACATTATGATATTTATTTTATCATAGAAGGACCTTATGATGGTTATTTTACAGAAAAAGTTTCACAGGCTCAGCCTATCTGAAGAGCGGCAAAAATTTTGATGAGATTATGACGTTTTTGAGCCCATGATGGTTTTTAATGTAACTTTTTTGCAGAGTTCACAATGAAAAGTTACCCAGAATTTATGCGCTTACTTTATAACCACCATATAATCAGAAATCCAATTGATCATTTGCTCAGAAGTTCAGATAATTGTGATTGAGCTTTAGTGTCGTGCTCTTACATAACCAAACAACTTGTTTTTTATTAAATCGACATAAAAAATCAAATCAGAACTTCGCTTAAAGACAATTAATAATAAAACATTGTAGATAAGCATACACACTAAAGCTTCTGCAATCCACGACAATATATTACTGCAAACAAAATGTATAGACACTTTGATTATACTAATAAGGAAAGAAATCACAAAAGTCAGCACACTAAATTTTACAAACATCAGCCAGTAATCTTTAACAGATTTCTTAAACTCGTATTTATAAAGAAGTAGCGGTTCCCTCCAGGTAACCGTTAACAGATGGCTTACAACAGTTCCAAGGAAGACACCTGCAATACCAATTTTTATAACCATTATTACGGAAATCACAATATTGAGTGTAGCTTCTATTAAAGGTCTTATAATATCTTTATTAAAAAGGCCTGATCCAAATGTGTAAGCCGTTGAAATGGTTCGTATGGATTCCAAGTAGAATTGTAGGCATATCACAACAATTACGCTTTGATTAAGAAGCATATCCTTTCCAAGCCATATTGAAATGAAATCTGAAATCAAATTCAGTAAGCATGTTGTACACAAACCCGAAATCCAAAAGTTGGCAAACAGTAATCTTTTATATACTGTATAGGATTTATTCTCATCCAGCGTAAAATGTGTATTCCCTAAACTGGCCGTAAAACTTCCCAACAATTGACCTAAAACAGAGTTTAAGCTCGATACAATGAGGGAATAATTGGAATACAGACCGGTTGTAACAATGCCAACGAAACTAGAAAGGATTATGCTGTCTGTGCTATTTAAAACTGTACTCCCCATTTTGTGACATAGAGTTGCCTTTGTATCAGAAAATATTGCTTTTTTTTCACTACTCGATATATTGCGCCTGACTGAAAAAACTTCAACATACCTTCGCTTGACATATGTACTGATGGTAATATTCATTAATAATGTCGTAATTATTCCAAACAGAAGAACCAAAGTAAAACTTCTAGTAAATGCCAGTACAATAATTTGAACCATGTACTTCAAAATATTTGAAGTTGATTGTAAAAGTGTAAGCTTATATTGTTTCTGGTCTGCGGCCAATAGCATCTGTGGACTAACACAAATATAAGAGGACACTGTCTGAAATAGATATAAAACGTAAATGAAATGAAGATTAATATCACTCGGAATTTCCGAGGTATCTTTTATAAAAAGATCCAGAAAAGGATATAGAATCATTCCAACTGATGAAATTGTCAAGGCAATCAAAAAATAGACTCTTTTAAAGAAATTCATGATTTGCCCGACTTTTTCAGTGTTTCCATCACTAATGGGCTTATATAACCTGAAACTAATGACCCCTCCAATCCCTAATTCTGCAAAAGACAGTATCTGCAAAATATTTGTAAACAACCCATTGATTCCAAGATATGATGACGAAAGAAAATGAAGGAATACACTTCTATAAAAAAAACCGATTCCTAAATTTATAACACCACAAATCGTGCCAACTGCTGAGGCTTTTGCAGCATTTGTTGTTCTGCTTGCGTTATTAAACATTTACTCTTCCTCTATGCATTTGTTAATAAACTTCCAGTATTCAGCCGCGATATTCCTAAAATCATATTTGCTTCTAACAGTCTCTGATATCATGCTCAATTGTCCCTTGGACAGAGGGTTGTTAATCTCATTCAAAATAGTTTGAGCTAGTGCATGATAATCTCCAGCCGGACTGTAGTACCTGCATAGCCCCATCGTTACCTCTGGCATCGCTGTACTTTCAGCCACAATTGTAGGTATATCATCTCCCATCATCTCTATTGCAGTCATACCAAATCCCTCAAAATATGAGGCGTTAATATACATACGAGTTTGATCTATTATTTCGCTGAGCTTTTGATCCGATACAAATCCCGTCATAATAACCCTATGTTCCATATTGTTATCGACTATATATTGTTTAATTTCTTCAATATTGTCAGGAAAATTTCCAACAAGGATCAAGTCATATTCAACTGAGTTCATGATTTCATAAAAAGCCTTCACGACAGTAAAAGCATTCTTATGCATCCATTGAATATTTAGAACAGTAATATATTTTTTCGAGATATTGTCGTTATCTAATTTGATTTCATGAAAGCGAATTGGGTCATAAATCCTCGTGATTTTATCTGCTGCCCAAGGCATGAACTTTATCATTTCAGATTTGTCGAAATCAGATATAGCGACAATATAATCTCTATTTCTAAAGTCATTTTTTATTGCATTGGAAAGACGGTTGTAATAATCTTTTGAATAAGAGATTCCCGGAAGCAAGCCATTTTCAAAGACCTCAATGTCATGCGGGATAACACATGTCTTTACATCAAATTTCCTATTCGGAGTTGGTTTGTTGGGAAATATTAGCATTCCCACTCCATTCCTTTTGCACCACCGTTCTTCATAATAACTCCTAAACCAGAAATGGAAATTTTGAAAGAATTTCCAAGTCCTGATTTTAGGAACAACTTGTAGTCTCACATTTGGATTAACTTTCTGAATAGTCGGAACTAGTTTTTTATAGCAAAAACATACAATATCTCCACTAGCACCTATTTCGTCGAATCCTCGCAGCAAATTATACGCCACTTCATCTTTTCCACCAGCGTGGGTGCTGTAGAAATAACACATATCTATGGCCACTTTATAACCCATTGTAATATACAACCTTTCTTTGATTTCATTTATAATTCGTATGTGATACGGGACCCAAAAAGCTTCGTAAGATCGAATATGTTGCACCTATACCATTTTGCACTTTTTAAAGTTCAGAAATCCTGTAACTATCGCAAATATTCCACTCGTTAATCAGATTTTCTCATATGATATAACCTGTTTAAACAAGTGTATATAGATGGTGATAAGAAGAACAACAGATATCCCGGAAATTTCCTTCTGCCCTTACTTTTCAGTACGGCTCTTATATCGAAATATCGTCTATAATATTTGCTTAATTCTTTATATAGGCGATGTTCGTCAACTTGTAACTCGCGATCTATCATGTATAAAAATCTTGCATAATCAAGAATGTAGATTATTCCCCAATAATCAAACTGTGGAAAGTCCTTTTCTAAATAAATCAAAGCCTCGATCCCGGCAAAAATCCCATCGATTTTTGCCCAGTAATTATTATTATTACACGCTCCACTCATATTTTTATAATAAGTGTAGTAAACGCTGCTCACTGTAATGGATTTATTACAACGGGAAAAGAGCAACACATTCCATAAGTGATCTTCACTGTATTTATATTCTGGCAAATCCAAACCATCAAACAAGGTCCTTCTATAAATTTTATTCCAAAGAAATGTATCGGAGTTCCTATTTGATAAATATCCCTCAAGACAATTGTATTTGCCCGCTCTCTGTTCATCTGCTAATCTCCGTACACAAATTACTTCTTCATTTTCATCTACCAATGTGTAGCCGGATTCAATAATATCAAAATCGCCTTCCACCATTGTTTGCATTAGATTTTTGTACATATTAAAATCGATGTAGTCATCAGAATCCACGAATGTAATGAAGTCACCTGTTGCAATCTTCAGCGCATCTTTGCGCGCCGCGCTAACGCCTGCATTCTTTTTGTTAATGACAGCAATTCGATCATCCATGCTTTTGTACATCTGACATATTTTTAAACTATTATCTGTTGAGCCATCATTTACAAGAATAATTTCCAGATTCTGATAAGTCTGTTTTAATATGGAGTTAATACATCTATTCAAAAACACCTCAGCGTTATAGATTGGAACGATTACGGACAATTTTTCGTTTTCATAATTCAAACCAATACGCCTCCTTTTTCTCACTAATTTCAAAATCTGATTATCCCTTTTCGTCAGGTAGAAAGAAGCAACTACTAGCGATAACCAAGCGTTCAAATAAATTCATATTTCTACAGTTAATCTAAAGCTGCAGTGGGTAGAGGTCAAATCGCCAAAACATGATTGCGGGGCAAGATGTTCCTGTAGCCTCACTGAACTTTTCTTATGGCAAATGACAATATTCATATTCTTCATCTGCGAATAGTCAACCGCGTATTCCTTTACAGGATGGGTATGCAAAGCGTTTAGCCCGCATTTCTTCACACAAGATATTCATGGCAGTTTTCTCGTTACTGAAATTAGCTGTGAATGCTATAAACGTCAGTTTACTTTTGAATGGCATAATGTAATTCCTGCGTTTTTCGCTCTCAAAATACATCTACCACTTTAAAAGTTCCATTGTCCGGCTTTTAAACAACTCGACTTAAAGCGATAAGCACAATTTCAAATGCCATTACTTATTATTTAATATTATCACCTAATAGTAAATTCTTGATTTCTACAATAATAGCCATAAAAAGGGCAAAAGAATGACTTATTCCGATATTATCCGCAATTTTCCTGAGTTCAATTCTTTTGTGCAATCCTTTGTTAATATATTGCGCAACAATTCTATAATGTTCCAAACCATTATAAGCCTTAAGCCTAATCTTTGTTGCATATGTATAACCTTCAAAGTTCTCTAATTCAAGTTTATTTACTTTTGCTGTTAGACCATCAGATAAATAAGTACATACCATTAGTGGAGAGTTAAACCATCTCAAATTATATCCATCCAATGCTACCTGATCCCATACAGCACATTCACTTAGAAATTTTTCTTCGCTAAACTTTGGAAAAGGGTACCTCTTTAAAATTGATGTCTTGTACACCTCAGCCTTATCTCCGCCCAATCCATACTTTTTTCTTTCGTTGTTTTTACAGTCTACAAAAGGAGTATCAAATAATACTTCCCCTCCAATTGTAACATTTTCACTGCTAATCCGTGTCCCTGCCACCCCAGCAAACTCGGAGCTCGTACAATCGTCTATCCATTCATTTATTTTTTGAACAGCATTGTCAATAATATGGTCGTCACTATCCACAATAAAGAACCAGTCTGTACTCGCTAATGAGACGCCCTTATTTATAGCAATGTGTTTACCCGAATTTTCCTGCCTTATGTACCTGATTGGAAAATCGTCTTCTTGGGCAATCCATTCACTCATCAAACTTTCAGTGGCATCTTTTGATCCATCGTCAACTACAATCCATTCAAAATTTTTGTCACTCTGTCTCTTTAACGACTCATATAATTTAGGCAAAACATACGCTCTGTTATATGTCGGAGTAAAAATAGTAATCATACTTTTTCCTTTTTATGTAATACATTATAATTTGTGCCGAATACTGTGGGTACTAATGCCACATTTACAAAAGGTTCAAATGTTGCCCCCTCGATAATGCCATGGATAATAAAACATATTAACACCGCCAAAATTGCACTGTCTCTTCGATCAATTGCCTTCTTTAGTGCGTATGAGTAAAATAAATAAACTCCAATTGTTGCAACAAGTCCATACTGATAAATAGAAATAATATATGCATTCTCTACCAAATCACCCGTTACATAATTTCCAAATAGAGCAGGATGCATTCTAGTCACTACAATATTTGCCATATAAATTCTATTGGATGTAATCTTATTCATTATTGCAATAAGAATGTTGCCTGAATTATAATTCATAGCCAGATAAAAGCTAAAAACTGTGGCAGTAGGAATGAGCATAAGTATAATAGTCTTGAAAATGTTAGTACACATTGCTCTATTAAAAAAACTCGTTTTAAGCAACTTATTTGTTACCATGAGCACAACAATCATAGCGCATGAACTTCGAGTATTAGTTAATAAGAATACAATCACATCAATAAGTAAAAGGGATACATAATCTAAAAGCGAAAGACGTCCTTTTTTCTCAAGTACATAGCAACATATCGCAGATAATGCAAACATTGCTATAACGTTTGAATGTATGAATCCAATTGTTGAGTATCCTCGTCTCACAACTGTCGAGGGAATCAATCCTAAAATGCCAAGGATTAAAAATGGGATAACCAAAATCAAATATGTACGTCTTATATCTCGGTAGAATCCATCATAGACCACTCCAAATGAAGCTACTATAATCAAGGCAAATTTTAAATAATTACTTGCCTTACATTCATAATAACTTATTCCAAATAGAATTATTACGACGAGGAGGATAGACAGTAACTTCATGCTGTAATGTCTATGTAATAATCTGTAAGCAAAATACAGCAGAAATAACCACTGCGTCAAATCAATAATTGAGAGTAATAATTCATTCTGTGCAATGAAATAGACCTTTTCAAGTATAAATGTTGAATACAAACCAACAAATGCAGTAGAAAGATTAAATCCCGGCTTACTATACTTAATTTTCATGTAGCTATACCTTAGTGATTTTGTTCAAACAATATTTAATCGTTTTCTCAAATCCATTATTTTTTATCCGATTCTGTATTCTTTTTGGTAGTGTGATTAACTTTCCAATCTTTCCGGCAATGACACCATGTTTTTCAAAAGATCTCTGTCGTTCAATTATTTCTGCCTTACCTACACTCCCCCACGAGTCCATGTACCAATGAATTGACCTTGTGTTGCTTGTAATAGATTTTCTCCCGGTGGCACAATCAATTGGACAAAAATAGTCAAACGGATAAATGGTTACTCCTTCGATTGTCTGTTTTTCATTTTTATTTTTTAGACCATGCTTTTTCAAGATATTAGTAGTGCGGTCTACAACGGTCAATAAATTGAGGGTTCCATCTTCATTTATAAAATGGGAGTCCTCATACATATCAAGTATTTCCCTATACAGGCCAAGCCCTGGATTGGCGCCCAGGCCAAGCCCTGGGGCTACTTCGAACTCAGAATTTCCCATGTTTTCAAATCCCATAAACGAACCGCACTTAATAATATCATCCAATGGATTTAAAATCTCTACATCTGTATCAAAATATAGACCGCCATAGTTATATAAAATCCAAAACCGCGCGTAATCAGAAACAAAAGCCCACTTTTTACAATTGTAAGCCTCTCTAATATACTCACAAGAATCCAAGTCAAAATTCGTCTCATTCCACTCTTTTATTTCATAGTCTGGAAGATATTTTTTCCAACTATCTATACATATTTTTGCTAATTCAGGAAGCGGATTCCCTCCAAACCAGCAGTAATGAATCACTTTAGGAATCATAAACTCTTCATCTCCATTAAATCTATAATTTTATTTTGTATAACAGAACGATAGAACTGCAAAGTCAATGTACAATCCGTCTGATTCTTTAGATGTCACCAAAGCATTTCTAGACATATCATCTTGTAAAAATCACTCAATTGAAATATTTTCTGTATTTTTTATGCCTTCAATTGCGCCTTTCCATACGGCTTTGAAAATCTTTGGATATCTATCACTCCTGTATGTTAACCCTAATGCTACGGTATACTTGGCAAGATATTTTACACATGGCCAAGCAAATATTTTTGAAACATGTGTTAAACCCCATGCCCAAAAATAGGATAAACTATAGTAATTCTTAATGTTGTTTGATAATTTGTATGGGTGATATATGAAATACTCCTTGTAAAAAATTTTAATTGATTTCTTATGAAGTTTGTAAATGAATAAACTCTCTTCACCTTGAGAAATAGTGTTTCCAAGGCCTAATTTAGTATTAAAATACATTCTATTTTCATAGAGTTCTTTATATGGCACAACCAAGCAAATTGAACAGATGTCATGTATTAGATGCCACCCTTTTACCTCACCATTCGTGTAGGATATGCCATTAAAGGATTTGTTGCACTCAGGATCAATCGTTCTTAAACAATATGCTCCCATGTCTTCGTTGAGCAATTGGTTTATTGTCTCTTTGGGGAACCATGCATCATCATCTACGAACATCACTAATGCATTATTCATACATAGCATTTCATTTTTATACATATCATCTAATACAATGTTCCTTGCAATTGAAAGGGGAACAATGCCTCCCGTTTTATATTCTTTCACTATACAAGTGCTAAATTTATATATATCATTCAACGATAAATCAATGCTTTGATTAACAAAAAAGATTTTAATATTTAAATTAATATCCACTGATTTGCAAAACCGTAGAACCTCTCTTCTGTTCTTTAAGTTAGATGGCACTACCAAGTACAACATATTCTTCATTACTTTAATCACCTCCATCGATAGCACATTGTATCAATTTCGATACGGTATCTGGTGAATAATACTTCTCATAAATTCTCCTGGCATTAATTCTATATTTCTTTCTAACATTTTTGTCTTGCATTAGTTCTATAGCGTCTACAAATTCTTCTTTCTTATCCGCTATTATGATACTCTCACCATTATATTCCAATCCTTCCGCACCAATTGAAGTTGATACAGCTGGCATTCCTTTTGAAAACGCCTCGATTAGTTTTACCCTTTGTCCACTCCCTATAAATAGCGGAACAACCATCATATCACACATATCATAGTATTCATCAACAGACTCTACATATCCTGTTACGGTTACCTTCTCATTATATTGTCCACTAAGTTTTTTTACCTCTTCGCTTGGATTATTTCCCACTATATAGAGATGCATATTTATCTTTCTTCGTTTTATTATTGGCATTACTTCTTCAAGAAACCAAATTAAGCCAGCATTATTAGGCTCCCAGGTTAGAGTTCCAATAAACAGAACTTTCAACTCTCTGTTCTTACTTTCTTTCTTCAAGCCTCTATCCGGAACGCCTATCGGGATAAGTGCGTGATTAAATTCACGCCCTGTCATCTTTTTTAATGATTTGTAGTCTACATTCGACAAGACAATCGTTTTAGTTGATTTTAATATAGATCTTTTCTCGAATGATTTCAGTTTTAATGCTTCCATATTTAGAAATAGCTTCGTTATTATATTATTAGATTCAGCTGCCTTTCTTTTTACTATTATAGTTTCGCAGTTGTGTTCATCTAGTATTAATTTTGCATTTGGCCACAGAAGCTGGGTATAGTTCAAAAAAACACACATCGGAAGATGATCGAAATAAATTACATCGTATTTAATATGTGCTCTCTTTTTCAATTCATATATCATTTTTTTTGATTGGTATTTATAAATTGAAAAAGGATATCTTGAGAACAAACTCTTTGCGGCAATTCCAATCATATACTTCAGATGTTCTGCCGTAGTAAGTGGCAAGTATATTTGATTAACACTATTGCATATTTTCCTTAATTCTGCTTCCTCGCTATTCATAGAGGCTTTCTTTTCCTTAAAGCATAAAACATCAACTTCGTAACCTGCGCCTGCCAATGCATTAAGTGTCGTGTATGATTTAATTTTACCTCCATTATCCAGAGGATATGGAAGAAGATTTGTTAAAAACAGAATCTTCATTCATCGACTCACCTTCCTATATTTTATCGCTAGACCAAGAATTTTTCGATCATCCACCAAATATCGTCTTGCCATACGCTTTGGATCTTGAGTAATTCTAAAAAGCCATTCCAAGCCATGATTGGTCATCCAGCGTGGTGCTCGCTTAATATTCCCCGCCTCAAAATCGAAACTAGCCCCCAGTCCAAAGGAAATGGGGACTCCAAGCTCTTGACAATGGTTATACATAAACTTTTCCTGTTTCGGGCACCCCAGACCAACAATTAAAATATCTGCTTCGGATGTCTTAATCATTGATTTAATCTTATCCATTTCCACAGAGTCTTTTTCAAAACCGAACGGTGGAGAGTATGTACCAACAACCTGTAATCCCTTAAATCTATTCATAAGATTTTCAGCTGCTTTTGCCGCTACACCTTCAGCTGCACCTAAAAAGAACATTTTATAGCTTTTTTCAGCAGCCATCTTGCAGAGAAGCGGAAACAGATCCGATCCAGATATCTTTTCCTTAATCGGTGTACCATACCAATTAGCAATCCATAACAGTGGCTTTCCGTCTGTCAGGATTAAGGACGCATTCTTGTAAACTGTTTTCAGTTCTTCATTTGTTTCAAGTTGTACAATATGATCTACGTTAGGCGTAACCACATAAGCACTTTTATTCTCTTGAATCAGTTGATCAATAGCCTGCAATGTTTCCTGCATTGTCAGGTTATCAATCTCTGTATTCATAAATTTCATTCTTGCCATTTACTCACCCTCACAACCGACTGATTTAGCATCGAACTTTTATCAGTTCTGCATCACCAACACCCAAACACCTGTCCAGTCCTGTCGGCAAAAACAGTGTTTTACCTTTACTGAATCGCATTGGTTTTCGCTCCGCGTTTACCGTCTGCACTTCACCGTAACCATTTAGACACATCAACACCTGAAAAGAAGTATCCATCACGGAAAAAGCAAACACCTTCGTGTCCTGAATCCGCTCCGTTTCAAAGTATTTGCATCGGCAGAGCAACTCGTGGAAACATCCAGAGTAGTAATTCACCATGCTTGGTTTCTGGTCCACATCCGATGCCCCATTCATGTTCTTGCGTATATGCATCATTGGGATTAACCTGAACAGACAAGTATTCCTTGGCATCAATGAATTTCACTAATACAGGCAATTCACCGTTTTCTACTTTTGCGCCAAGATATTCTGCATGCACTTTCAACACTTCAGCCAGCATCTGACCCTTGAAAGAACCATTTACAACATAGCTAAGGCCATCCAGATGCACAGAACACACCTACGTCTCTGCCAGTGGTGTCAGATTAATTTTTTACCGTATTCTTCTCGGAGTCGAGTACCACCCCACAGATAGTCCTTATCGGTTGAAATCAATTTCATGATTTCCATTGTTTTATCTTCCACTATTTTTATTCCCTTGGGAACTTAACTTTGTCAGCAACGCTTATTTCTTCACCTAGCTGAACCTCGATTATATCTAGTACGGTAATGGCCTCAATCGTATGCTTGCAACCTGCTGCAATGGTAATCACATCACCAGTATGAAGTACCTGCTCCATGCCATCCACAATCGCCTTGCCTTTACCGGAAACAACCGTCCATACTTCCTCGCGGTAGTTGTGCATATGGTAACTCATCTTTTCTCCAGCTTTCATGGAAATTTTGATTGTCATTGAACCCGGCTGCACATCAATAACTGTATAAGTACCCCAAGATTTTTCTGCATACATAGCTTCTGTTTCTATTTTTTCTACATAGGATTTCATATAACCACTACGTTCTTTATCAGAGATCAAAATGCCATCACCACTAACTGCAATGATCATATCTTTGCAGCCCATGCAGAGAATAGGAATATTTAACTCATTTACAACGTTAGTATTCTCACAGGTTTCATCCAGAATCACTTTGCCCTTTGTCTTGTCTGCCATGACTTCAGCCATCATGTTCCAAGTTCCAACGTCCTTCCAATGGCCACGATAACGTAAGACCTGAATGCTAGTCTCATTTTCAACTACTGCGTAGTCAAAGCTAATTTTGGTCAAGGTGTCATACTTATTAAACAGATCATGGTAATCGACAAAATCAATCATGCTATGAGCTTTGTTTAGTAGATATCCTAGTTTAAAAGCAAAGATACCAGCATTCCATAATGCATTCTGTACCAAATATTTCCTAGCAGTTTCTACATCAGGTTTTTCTTTAAATTCTTTAACTTTGCTGACATTTTCAGCATTTTCCGGAATGATATAACCATACTTTTCACTGGGATATGTTGGTTCAATGCCCATCAGTGTCAGATTTGCACTACCTTGATTAGCCAATTCATGCAAAGCCTTGACTGCTTCGTAATAGGTATTATCCACATACGGATCTACTGGGCATACAACAATAGCTTCATTTAGAGAAACGCCTAATTTATCATGCAGATAAGATGCGGCTAGTGCAATGGCAGGAAATGTGTCACGGCGACATGGTTCCACACAAATAGATGTCTTTTCACCAAGTTGATTTTTGATAGCACTTGCTTGAGATTTGCTAGTTGCAATGGTAATTTTTGCATTTGCATCTACTGTAGTAATCTGTCGATATACACGTTGCACCATAGACTCGTATTTGTCTTCGTTTTTAAACAACTTGATAAACTGTTTACTCCGTATATCATTAGAAAGAGGCCAGAGGCGCTTACCAGAACCGCCAGAAAGTAAAATAATATTCATTTTGTTTTTCTCCACTATCATTATCTTTTATTTCAAATATTTTTCAGCGTTCTTGCAAATATTTTCTTCTATACATTCGGCTTCTTCCTTATTTTCTGCGCTGACAGAAATATAGATTTTAAGTTTGGGTTCTGTACCTGAGGGCCGCACCACAATAGAACAATTATCTTCCAACAAAAATTTCAATACATTTGACTTTGGCAAGTCATTTAACCCTGGTGCATAATCCAATAACTTGACTACTTTCTTATTACCAAACTCCTTGATGCCAGTACGGAATATTTGCATGATACTCAGCATTTTTGTGAAACCGATACAACCATCAAATTCATAGCTATGCAGGGTATTCAGACAATAACCGTAGGTCTTGTATAACTCATCTAATTTATCCAAAAGGCTGATTCCTTTTGTGGCGTAATAACTAAACATTTCACAGATCATGTAAGAACCAACCACACCATCTTTATCACGGACATAAGATCCTGTCAGATAGCCATAACTTTCCTCAAATCCAAATACATAACTTTCAGCTTTATTTTCTTGTTCTAGTTTGCCTATCTGTTCACCAATGAATTTGAAGCCGGTTAAAACATTGATAGTACGCAATCCGTAATGTGAGGCAATCTGTTCACCCATATCTGCTGTAACAATGGTTTTGATTATGACTGGATCAGTAGGCATTTTGCCATGCTTTATGCGCTGGCTGCAAATATAATCTAACAGTAGCAGACCCGTCTGATTGCCTGTTAATAACTTATATTCACCCTTCTTATTTTTGACCGCAATACCCACGCGATCACAGTCAGGGTCAGTAGCTAACAATAAATCAGCATTATATTTTCTGGCATACTCCATACCTAATCTCATTGCTTCTTTAACTTCAGGATTAGGATATGGGCATGTTGGAAACTTACCATCTGGACATTCCTGCTCTTTGACCACTGTAATATTGGTATAACCTGTTTCCTGCAATGTACGGATAACAGGATTCAGTCCAGTGCCGTTCAATGGACTATAGATAATTGCAATATCCTTATTAACTTTTTCACCAAATAGAACAGACTGTCTTTTAACTTGCTCTACAAAAGCGGTGTAAACATTATCTGAAATATATTGAATATTACCTTTTGCCACATTTACTTCAAAAATGCTGGTTTTGACATCTAAAAAAATATCTAATTTTTCAATCTCAGTTAATATTTCATTAGCGGCTTCCGTAGTAATCTGACAGCCATCTGCGCCGTATACCTTATAGCCATTGTATTGACTAGGATTGTGTGATGCTGTGACCATAATACCAGCAGATGTGTGTAGATAACGTGTTGCAAAAGATACCGTTGGTACCGGCATCAAAACAGGCCATATATTAACTTTAATACCATTAACTGCAAATACGCTTGCAGCAACTTTTGCAAAAACATCGCTTTTGATACGACTGTCATAGCCAATAACTACAGATGGTTCTACGAAATTCTTTCTCAGATAATTAGATAGACCTTGTGAAGCTTTTGCGATTGTGTAAACATTTATGCGGTTTGTTCCCGCACCAATTACACCACGTAATCCACCTGTACCAAAGATAAGATCACGATAAAATGCATCTTCAATTTTTTTATCATCCATTGTTTTGAGTTCTGCCACAATATCATCATCTGCCGTAGCATTAACGATCCAACGATCGTATTCTCTTCTGATGTCCATAATATTTTCATCCTTAATTTTTTGCTTTAAAATTCAAAGTAAAAACAGGTTATTTGTATGCATAAAACAAAACCGATAATCGCACCCAACAGCAATTACCGGCTTCATCCCCTAAAACCATTACTCTTAAATTTTTGCCTCAAATATCTATGCCAAATCCCATCCTAAACTCCAAATAATTGCTATTATTTGGACCTGGCAAAAGATATACAGTATGCCAGTGGGATATGTTTATTCCATCCCCAATTGGTTCCGCCCGTTATATTTCATCAAGACTTCTTTTTTTCGCGCAGTGGAGATTTCTGTATAGATTTGAGTGGTGACAATACTGCTGTGTCCCAGCAATTCCTGGACATCCCGGATTCCGGCGCCATTGTTTAGAAGCTGGGTTGCAAAGCTGTGTCTCAGATAGTGAGGTGTGGCATTTGGGTTGATATTGGATAGGTCGCGGTATTTATAAAATATGTTTTCGATGCTGTAGATGCTCAGGCGATCTCCATACCGGTTGATAAAGAGGGCAGTGGTAGTGGGGGACATTTCCAGACGGGTCTGTATCCACAGGTTTAATTTCTGGCATACAATGGGAGATGAGATGAATAGCAGTCGTTCCCGGCTGCCTTTTCCGCGGATCAGGATAGTACAGTCTTCCTGGCAGTAGTCATCCAGGTTCAGGGAAGCGGCTTCGCCAATGCGAAGGCCCAGGCAGAAGAGCAGTTCGATGATGCACATATTGCGGGTGTTCAGGCGGCGCTTGTAGTCGGAAGTGGAATCCTGGTATTCGGCTGCTGAAACTGATATAAGGTTTTTGATTTCCTGATTGCTTAAAGTTTTTGGAAGATTTCTGGGGATGTGGAATTTACGGGATGTAAAGCGGAAAAAGATTTCGTTGATATTGTATTCCAGTTTTAAGAAATGGAAGTATTGGCCTAAAGTAACGTATTTCCGGCGGATGGATTTTGACTGAAGACCGCATTCTTTCTGAAGATACAGGAAATAGGAAGAAACAGAGGAATCATTGATGTTTGCAAAATTCTGTGAATGAAACCAGGTTAGAAGCCCGTTGATATCACAGCGGTAAGCAGATATGGTCTTGGAAGAGAGGTTACGTTCTACAGAAAGTGCATTGAGAAATTTGGATGTGTAAAGCTGTTGTTGTTCAAGATTGAAGATCATAAGAATGTCCTTTCCTTATAATAATATTTTTTATCATTATAATAGGAAAAATATCTGGAAAATCTGGAAATATTTAATTTCAAAAAAACACAAATTTAAGGGAATATACATTTATTTTTGATTGATATATGTTATAATACCCATGTTTAACGCAGATTTTGGTGTTTTTACGTAATCTGCAGGTTATAGAAAAACAGGGGAGAAGAGTTGAATGTACCAAAAGCGAAGAAATATGGAAAATATGCTGATCTGGCTGATCGATATTTTCTGCATTTTGTGCAGCGGTGCTCTGGCTTTCGGGATTCGGTATGGAAGACTATATGGAGCCTTTCAGCATGGAGACCAGGTATGGCTGGTAGTGACCATGTGCCTGCTGTACATATTAATTAACGTATTTGTAAATTTTAATCATCACTTTTTCAGAAGAGGTTATTTTGATGAACTGGTAAGTGTAGTCAGGCTGGAAATAGCATTGTCTATTTGCTGGATCGTCCTTCTTTATGCGATGCATAGAAGTACGGAGCTGTCCAGACTGGTATTTTGTTATTTTGTTGTATCTGATACGATCCTTATGTATATAGGAAGGATTTGCTTCAAGCAGTATATGACCCGTGTTTATAAATACAGCAAATACAGCAGCCATCTGTTGCTTGTGACCAGTTCTGGCAAAGCAGGGGCGCTGATCGACAATCTGATCGCTTATAAGGAATGGAACCGTGTGCTCAGTGGCCTGGTATTTCTGGATAAGGATGAAACTGGTATGGAATTTATGGGTTATCCGGTGGTGGCTTCGAAAGAAACGCTGCTGGATTATGTGATCCATAATGAGATCGATGAAGTATTTATTGCTTATACAGATGGGGTCAGGAGTGATACTTTAAAGGAATGGGTTTCTGAATTGGAACAGATGGGCGTTATTGTAGATGTAAATATTGATGCCTTTGATCTGTTAAGCCATGGAAATAAGAATTTAAACCAGGTAGGAAAATATGCAGTCGTTACCTTTGCCAGAAATGTTATTTCTACAAGGCAGTTGATCATGAAGCGGCTGTTGGATATTGCAGGTGCGCTGGTTGGTATGGTGATCCTTGGAATTGCTACGGTTTTTGTTGCACCGGCTATTAAATTGGAATCTCCGGGGCCCGTATTTTTTGGGCAGACCCGTATTGGAAAGAATGGACGTCGTTTTACGTTTTATAAGTTCCGTTCTATGTATCAGGATGCAGAACAGCGCAAGAAGGAACTGATGGCAAAGAATGAAGTTCATGGTCTGATGTTTAAGATGGAAAATGATCCCCGAATTACAAAAGTGGGCAGATTTATCCGAAAGACCAGTATTGATGAGCTTCCGCAGTTCTGGAATATTTTAAAAGGTGATATGAGCCTGGTGGGAACAAGGCCGCCGACTGTGGATGAGTTTGAGCGTTATGAAGCAAAGCATAAGTGCCGTCTGAGTATGACTCCTGGACTTACTGGCTTATGGCAGGTAAGTGGTCGCAGTGATATTAAGGATTTTGATGAAGTAGTGCAGCTTGATATGCAGTATATTGACAACTGGAGCATTTTAAAGGATATTAAGATCCTTTTGCTGACAGTGGGAATTGTTATTACCGGTAAAGGTTCCAGATGATAGAAAACGGTGACTATGAAAATATATATTAAAGGAGAACGTAATGTACACAGAGGACTATGAACAGGAGATCGACCTGAAGGATTTATTATTTGTATTGTTATACAGATGGAGGATCCTTCTTCTGGCAGCTGTGATCGGTGCAGCCCTTTTAGGTGGATATAAGGCGGTAAAGGGAAATGCAAAGCAGACGGATCTGCCTCAGACAGAAAGCTATCAGGAAGAACTGGACAATTATGAAAGGGAAAAACTGGCTATAGAAACGTCCATTGAAAATCTGGAAAACAGTATGGATGAACAGAACCATTACCTTGCAGAGGCACCTTTGATGCAGATCAATCCGTATAAAGAGGCGTTTTCTTCAGCGGATATACTGGTGGAAATTTCTGATATAACAGACCGAGGAATGGGAAGTCTTTTAAAGGCGTATGAATATGGCCTTGAGAATGGGGATTATATTCAGAAAATAGCGGAAATGAAAGATTCACAGGAGCGTTATGTAAGAGAGACGATTCGTGTAAGCAACAGTTTAGGGACGTATGAAAACAGTGAAGCAGGCTTTGTGTTTGCAATGCAGGATGCAGCTGCAGCAAGAGGCATTCTTCATATTGAGGTTATTGGGGCTGATAGTGAATACACGGAACAGGTTTTGAAGGCTGTTTTAAATCAGGCAGAGGAACTGCATGGAAGATTTGCAGCTGAGCTGAAAGCCCATGTGATCCGTCTTCTTGGCCAGTCAAACGGTGAACAGGTAGATAAGGATCTTTTGGATCAGCAGCAGTCTGTACGTAATAATATAGCCATTCTTCAGAAATCTGAGAAAGATCTTAAGACCAGTCTGGATGGTCTGGAAAAACCAGTAGCTGAAAATGCAGTTGTCGGTTCTTCACAGGGACTTGCGAAGTATGTGATTTTAGGATTTTTGGCAGGTGGATTTGTTTCTGTATGCGTGATAGCCGGTATGTATATCATGGGAGATAAGGTTACTTCTGATAAGGAGATCGTTAATCGTTTCCGTATTAAGAGTCTTGGGGTATTTTCTGTTGTTCCTGAGAAACGGGTATTTGGCTTTATTGACAGCTGGCTGCGTCGTCTTGCCGGTGATGATAAGATCTGGCCGGATGCTGTGGTCTATGAGATGATCGAGGCGAATGCTGCTAACTATGCAGAGGGAAAGAAAGTTTTGTTTGTAACAGGTCTGGCATCTGAGAAGCAGATGGAACAGGTGTGCGGGCATCTGAAAGCAGCACTTCCACAGACACAGATCGTATGTGAGAGGAATCTGGTGGAAAGTGCATCTGCACGCAGAAAGCTGGCTGAGGCAGAAGGTGTGATCCTGGTAGAGGAGAGAGGAAATTCTAAATATTCTGTTATTGCCCAGGAAATTGAACTGGCTAAAAATGTGAATATAGATGTGATCGGTGTGATCGTGGCATAAGAAAGAGCACTGCAGGAACAGCTGGGATATGAGCTGTTGCTGCAGTGCTTTTAAAATATTCGATATGCAAGAATAAAGCTTTGGCGCTGATAGGATTACCCGATCAACTCCCGCAGTTCTTCCTGGCTCAGGCTTCCAAGGTTTCCAGTTTCACCCTTTAGGATCTCATCAGCAAGGTCTTTTTTGGCTTCCTGCAGTTTGAGGATCTTTTCTTCAATGGAGTCTTTCATGATCAGTTTGTATACAGTAACGGTTTTGGTCTGGCCTAAGCGGTGGGCGCGGTCAGTGGCCTGGTTTTGGATCGTGCTGCTGAATAAGTGACTCCATCTCATGGTGTATATATCCTCGTTTTTTATCAGTATATTTTTGATTTATTTTAATAAACAGTGTATTTCGCCCGGTTGGGAGTGTATGTATCCCCGGTCTCATCCCACACACCATCTTCTCCGATCCGGTAATACAGATTTTCAGCAAGGGATTTTACATAGCAATTGCTTACCATATAGCCGTTTCCGTCAAAGTAGTACCATTTTTCTTTGATCTGGCGCCAGCTGAAGGTGGGGTAAGAGCCATCAGTATAGACGAAACGCCATTTATTTCCTACCTGTTTCCAGATGCCGTTGTCACTGTACCAGGCATCTTCTAAGGTGAGGATGTAAGGTTCAGAACCTGTGGACCAGGTGCTGTTCTGGCTGCTTGCGGTAGTGACGGCACGGACTGTGAAGGTATAGGAGCCGGCAATGTTGATGTAGTCAGAGAAGTCGTAGGAGGTTCCTTTAGAGTTTATGGTCACAAGTGTCTTGCCGTCTTTTTTCAGGCATACTTCGTAGCTGTCACTGCCTTCTATGCTGTCCCATACAGCGTTTTTGCCGCTCCAGGAAAGGTCAGTGATCTTTGGCAGCTGGCCGCCGATACGGGATAAGTAGACCTGCAGGATAAGGGTACTTCCGTCACTGTCGATCTCAGCGCTCTTGTACTGGACATTGCAGCCGGACAATGAGAAGGTACGGCGGTTTGGTCTGGAAAAATGGTAGCCTTCTGCTGCGGAAAGTTCGATCTCAGCGCAGGGCCATTCACCGTAAGTCCAGGTATCGTCATCTTTTAAGTATTCGCTTCCTTCTACAATAAAGGCTTTGCTGGTGGTAGAAGCGGTCAGTGTGCCTACCATATCTCCGCCTTTGGGGGCACCATCCCAGCTAAAGGAGAGCGGAACAGAGGAAATGGCCTCTTCTCCATAGGCGGAAAATGTCAGTCCTGCACTTAAACAGGCTGCTGTTGCCAGGATACGCAAGTGTTTTTTCTGCATAAAAATATCCCCTTTCTATAATGAGTATACAAGTTTACTGAATATGGATCGTGCATAGTATAGATACATATATTGTACATCATTTATAAGGGGATGTCTAAAAATATTTACGGTTTTATGAAAGCTTTTTTACAATAAGCATTTTTGCGAAAAATTGTGTTATACTACTCATTAGTCAAAGAGAGACTGGATCAGCATTTTGATCATGGAATCACAGGTGCGGATATGCAGCTCGTTTGCTCCCATACAGCGGATGGTAGTTGCCATTAAGGTATCTTTTAAACCTGGTTCGCAGATGCTGATCATATTTGCGCAGGATTCTACGATGGAGGTCAGTCGGCCGGCTTTCTGGATGAACCGGGTGATCTGGTCCTGGGTCAGGCAGAATACAAAGTCAGTCATGGTCTCCCCTGGTGTCTGGGTGTATGCTGCATTGGAAAAAGAATAGGTTTCTTTCAGTTCATTAAGTAATTGATTGATATCCATTTTTGCTCCTCTTTAGTAAATATAAGGTTGGCGGCAAAATATTTTTGCCCCTGACATTCTAATATAGGGCATCAGGGTCTGCATTTCAAGTGAAAATTTTTCTTAGGAAGTGATATTTTATGATTTTAAGAGGTAAAAAAAGAATAAATTACATGAAAAAGGCAGTCTGTATGGTAACAGCCTGTTTGGTTTTGGGGCAGACGATGCCTGTATATGCACAGGGGACTTCCTGGATCGATCAGGTGGAGATCACGGCTCACAGAGGAGATTCCTTAAAGGCGCTGGAAAATACACTCCCTGCTTTTGAAAAGGCTATAGAGAGTGGTTCTGACTGGATCGAACTGGACGTAAATGAAACAAAGGATAATGTGCCGGTGGTTTTCCATGACTGTAATTTAAAACGGATCATGGGAAAGGATGCAAAGATCCGGGATCTGACGCTGGAGGAAATAAAAGCGGTTCATCCGGCGGACAGTATGGGACCGGCCTTTGGCGGCATAAGGATACCATCTCTGGAAGAGGCCTTAAATACCTGTAAGGGGAAGATCTCCTTAAATATTGAGATAAAAGAAGACGGGACCCAGAGTGGTGATTTTGTGGACAGAGTCATACAGCTGGTCCGGGATAAGAAAATGGTGGACCAGTGCATGATCACATCCTTTGATTATAATGTTTTAGTGAAGGTAAAGGCGCTGGAGCCTTCTTTTAAGACTGGTTATATCACTTCCAGGGATATAGGAGATCCGGGGCAGTATGTGGCTGCGGACCAGTTTATGATCAGCATCGAGCTGGTAAGGAAAGAACTGGTGGATCAGATACATGGTCTTGGAAAGAAGGCTGTGGCCTGGACCATTAATGATGCTTATTCTTTAAAAAAGTGCGAAGAGGCCCAGGTGGATAATATGATCACAGATAAGCCGGGATCCCTCCGTAGTCTTTAACGTTCATCCAGATCAATGATGGGTGTGTTCACTGGCAGACGGTTTGGCAGTGGCTGTATCCTCTGGAGGATTTTTTAACGAATCATCATTTTCAAGGCTGTTTAAGATCTCAGCCACATTTTTATCTGTGTAGCCCTTCTGTTCACGGATCATTTCCCAGATGGTGTCATGCATCCATTTGACAGTGTCGCTGAGTATTTTGTTTTCTGTGTCAAGGCGCATGATCTCAATGTTCATTTCAGCAATGATCTCACGGCTGTTGAAACGCTTATGTGGTGCGGTGATCCGTTTTATGTAAGACGGATTGCCCTTTAAGATCTCAAGGGCCAGATAATCGTCCCTTTCTTTACATCCCATGTCCATAAATTCCCTGTAATGCATACGCACCATATGCATCTCATCCGGATAGAAGCATCTGGGACACTGTGGATGGCGTGAAGTCTGGTAGTAGGCGTAGTATCCGCATTTTGGACAGTAAAAAACAGCAAGTTCTCTCATCACAAATCCCCCTTTGAGTAAAATGTTCGTTAAAAAAAATCCTTACACTATAAATAACGCGCGAATCCCCAAAATATACCGCCTGTTTTTAATTTTTTTCAAAATTCGTCAAAATGCACAAAAAAAGGCGCTCCTTTTTGTGAACGGATGATAAAGAAGCGCCGTTTTTGGTGAAAGCTGTATAGCCTGCCATAAAGCGTGGCAGAGATTTTATTACTGGATGATACCTTCTGTATTAACAGTCCAGATCACTTCATTTTCGTCTTTGAAGTCTTTATATCCGCTGCCAAGCTCTGGCTTAGATGCAGATTTGGAGGTTGAACCGGCTTTCTGGACTGTGCCGTTTACATTTACCAGATAACGGATGCCGTCTAAGGACATTGGTGCAAAGCGCAGATCCCTGTCGGCTTCCTGGCGGAGACCATTTACATAGAGGGTGTTGTCTTTGATGCCGTGGTAGCCCTGACCTTTTTTTGTGCCTTCTGCGTGGAAGAGCCAGTTCTGGGTCTCGCCAAGATCCTCGTCATAGATGGTCTGTTTGCCGGTTTTCATAACACCTTCTTCATCAAAATAGTAGTTAGCGTAAATGCCTTCTGAGGTTTTTACAGACTGCTTTCCGGTCTGCATTTCACCGGCAGTGTTAAATGCGTATTTTTTGGACTCAATGGTGAAGATCTCAAGTCCTTCTTTTCCGTAGTAAGGAGTACCGTTTTTAAAGTAGAAGCGGAAATACTCGCCGTCTTCGCTGATGTTTTCCACACCTTCAATGGTGCGCCAGCCGGAAGCACGTTTTCCGTCCTCGTCATAGTATTTGTAGCCTGAGATGGCTGGAAGGGAAGCAGTAGAAGCAGCAGTTTCCTCTGATCCGTTGTTTTCTGCAGCTTCAGCGTTTGAACTAGTGGCGGTCTCTGTGTTTTCAGCATCGGTATTTTCAGAACCGGAATTTTCAGTCAGCTTCTCAGCTGGATTTTTGTCAGCAGCAGGAAGCTTATACCAGCCGGTCTGCATTTTTCCGTCTTCAAAGGTATAGTAAGCACCGTCGATCTTTTTATCTACTTCATTTTCTACGCGGCGGCCGTTGCCATCAAAGTAGTACCATGCTTCCAGATCTTCCGGGTCATCTGTTTCTTCTTCTAAAAGGACCCATCCGGTCTTTCTGCTGCCGTCTTCCCCAAGGTAATAGTTATAGCCGTCTACCTGGATGGAACCGGTTTCCATAATGCTGTCTTCGTTAAAGTAGTACCAGCTGCCGTTAATGGAAGCCCAGGTGGAAGTTAAGGCTTTGCCGTCTTTTCCATAATAGTAATAGAGGAATTCAGGTGCATCATCTTCGTTCCAGTAGTCTTCGTTTTCAATGGAGACCCACTGATAGGTGACGCGTTTACCTTCATCGTTTACATAGTATTCATCTACCTGCTGTGAGTAAGCGCGGATCCCGTCTGAGTTTAAGTAGTACCAGTCATTCCCGGATTTTTTCCATGTATCAGTAAGGGGATCTCCGTAGGAATCGTAGTAGTACCAGTTGCCGTTATCTTCGGTCCAGCCTGCTGCTTTTGCATAAGCAGGGAACGCCATGGATGCAGTAAATACTGCGGTGGATAATACAGCCAGAAATGTTGCCTGTTTTTTCATAATATTAAATCTCTCCTTTTTAATGTGTTGATCGTAGTTTGCCGGTGGCTGTTGATCTGTTGTCTGCATTACGTAGGTCATTATAACCAGGCTGGATCTGCCTTTCTAGTGAAGGTTACTGGTAAGTCTGGGCATGGTTTCCACACCTGGGAACAGGTGA
>OFMR01000395.1_pt1 | contig 29660 bp, 20 predicted proteins | sample 1541931 | NCBI WGS metagenome assembly OFMR01 (sample SAMN04209224, study PRJEB22552) | human gut metagenome | biome: gut; material: feces | host: Homo sapiens | place: USA: Oklahoma | reverse complement strand
ATGTATATCAAACGCCATTTGGAGACGACAATTGAAAAACTGAGCGGTTGTTGTAAGGTACTGCTGGTTACTGGGCCGCGTCAGGTAGGAAAGACGACTTTGCTGCGCAGGCTGGCAGAAGGCAACAGGACTTATGTGACGATGGACGATATCAACGTACGCAGCTTGGCAATGACGGAACCGGGGCTGTTTCTGCAGCGGTATAAACCGCCGCTTTTGATCGATGAGATCCAGATGGCTCCGAAGCTGCTGCCGTATATTAAAATGTACGTAGACGAGCATGGCAATAACGGTGACTTTTGGCTGACAGGGTCGCATGCTTTTGATTTGATGGAGAACGTCACAGAAAGCTTGGCAGGCAGGATCGCTATCGTTCATCTGCTTGGGTTCAGCCATGCCGAAGTAGCAGGTCTTGGTGCGGGAGCTTTTGTGCCTGAAGAAAAATTTTTACTGCAGCGGGCGCAGGAAGCTGAGATACTGCCGATGCGTGATTTGTTTGGGCAGATTTGGCGCGGCAGTATGCCGGCGCTGAACAATGCCTCAGAGCAGGACTGGAACAACTATTACTCTTCCTATGTGCAGACCTTTCTGCAGCGTGACGTCAGGGCACTGACGCAGGTCAACGATGAGCTGCAATTTTATCGTTTTTTATGTGCGGCAGCCAGCTATACCGGCAGTATGATCAACTATGCGGCGCTGGCCAAGGAAGCGGAGATCACTGCGCCAACGGCGAAGCAGTGGCTGAAGGTACTGGCAGCGGCGGGGCTGGTATATTTACTGGAGCCGTTCATGCATCCGAATTTAAAATACGGTGTGAAAGCGCCGAAGGTATATTTTACCGATACTGGGCTGGCTGCTTATCTGCTGCGCTGGAGTAATGCCGAGATCTTGGAAGCAGGAGCAATGTCGTCGAGCTTTTTGGAAACCTGGGCGGTAATGGAGATCTACAAGAGCTTCAGTAATTGCGGCCAGATACCGCCGCTTGGTTATTACCGTGACTTTAACAGCCGGGAGGTAGAGCTTGTGCTGAATGTTGATGGCAGCGTACATCCTTTGGCGATCCGTAAAAGCTCCAGCCCAGTGAAAGAAACGAAGAAGTTTGATATCCTGAGGCCGGTAGCAGAGGGAGAAAGGGCCTTGAAATTAGGTGCAGGCGGCGTGATCTGTTTTGCCAATGATCTGCTGCCGATAGATGCCAGAAACTGGTATATACCAGCCGGGCTGTTGTAAAATTACAAATAAGTATTTTAAGGAATAACCTTTGCTGATTTTGAATGTGAGATTCAAGGCAGTAAGGGTTATTTTATATTTAGGCGAAAGTAAACGGTTTTTATTGCCGGGGAAATAAATATGTTTGAAGTTAAGACGAACTGCCTTTTGTCTTTGCCTTAGGTGTAGTATAATGAAAACATCTTTTAAAGAAAATGAGGCAGAAAATGCATTATAATGAAATAAAACAGGGTTACTTTATTGCGCGGCCCAATCGTTTTATTGCTCATATCGAGCTGGACGGGCAGGTAGAGGTTTGCCACGTGAAGAATACAGGGCGCTGTCGTGAGCTTCTGACGCCGAGAGCGGTGGTTTACGTGGAGTGTCATCATGACCCCAGGCGTAAGACAAAATATTCGTTGATCGCTGTCAGAAAGGGCAGCATGCTGGTCAATATGGATTCGCAGGCGCCGAATAAGGTGGTGGCCGAATGGCTGGCGTCAGGCGAACTGCTGCCAGGTCTTACGCTGCTGAAGCCTGAATGCAGGTATGGTGCTTCGCGCTTTGATTTTTATGTAGAAACGCAGCAGCAGCGAATGTTTATTGAGGTGAAAGGCGTGACGTTGGAGGAAAATGGCGTGGCAATGTTTCCCGACGCGCCGACAGAGCGCGGTATCAAGCATTTAGACGAGCTGGCGCAGGCGGTGCGGGATGGTTATGCCGCCACGGTGATTTTTCTGATCCAGATGCGCGGTGTGACCAGTTTTACACCAAATCGCCGCACACATGCGGCTTTTGCCGAAGCGCTGCAGCGAGCACAGCAGGCTGGCGTACAAGTGCTGGCTTATGATTGTGACGTAACGCCGGACAGTCTTTGTTTGGGTAAGCAGATTCCCTGCTGTATTTAAATTGGGAGATATGCTATAATAAAAAATCTTAGCGCTGTGCCTGCTTTAAGAGCTGGGGGCAGCATAGGGGCAGTACAGCTGAAAAAGAACGGAGCAGATCATGAGAGCTTATACGAAATTTTATATTACGCCGAAGGGCGAAAGAGCCGCCCGCAGCGGCCATCCATGGGTCTATGCAGAGGAAATAACCAATATTGAGGGCGAGTACCAAAACGGTGATCTGGTCGATGTGGTCACAGGCAAAGGCAAATATTTAGGGACAGGTTTTGTCAATGACCATTCTAAGATTAGAGTGCGCCTGATTTCGACCAATACCAATGATAAATTTGACGCTGATTTCTGGGAACGGCGGTTGCGTTATGCGATCGATTATCGTCGTACTGTAATGCCAGGAGCCGATTTTAAATGCTGCCGCCTGATTTTTGGTGAGGCCGATCATTTTCCAGGTCTGACAGTAGACCGGTTCAATGACATTTTGGTTGCACAGACTTTATCACTGGGGATAGAAGTGCGGAAAGAGTTGATTTTTAACCTGTTGTACAAGATTTTACGTGAGCAGGGTGAGGAAATCAGGGGCTTGTATGAACGCAACGATGTGAAGATCCGCCTGCTGGAAGGTATGGAAGAAAATAAGGGCTGGTTTGCGCTGGCCGAGGCCCCGGAACCGGGCGAGCCTTTGACAGCGATCGTTGAAAACGGGATCAAATATAATGTAGATGTGGAGAACGGCCAAAAGACAGGCTTCTTTTTGGATCAGAAGTACAATCGCCAGGCAATCTCCAAAATTGCCAAAGGCAAGCATGTACTGGACTGCTTTACCCATACGGGTGCGTTTGCCCTTAATGCTGCGGCAGGAGGCGCTGCTTCTGTGACTGCAGTAGATATTTCGGCTGAGGCTGTGCAGATGACGGAGGTTAATGCCGCTAAGAACGGTTTGGATAAGATTGTTAAAGGATTGAAGGCCAATGTTTTTGATCTGCTTTCCGAGCTGGTAAACAGTAAGTCCAGGGCATATGATTTTATCATTCTGGACCCGCCGGCGTTTACAAAGTCGGGCAGTACGGTCAAAAATGCCATCCGCGGCTATAAAGAGATCAATTTAAAGGCTATGAAGCTGCTGCCGCGCGGCGGTTATCTGGCGACTTGTTCCTGCTCGCATTTTATGAAGGAAGAGCTGTTTGTGCAGATGCTGCATGATGCGGCTGCAGACGCCAATGTACAGCTGCGGCAGATCGAGGCGCGCCAGCAGTCGCCAGACCATCCGATTTTATGGAATGTCCCGGAGACGTATTATTTGAAATTTTATATTTTCCAGGTAGTTTAAGTTGTGATTTGGAGGCAAGATAATGCAGCTGCAGCAGTTATTGGAAGCTATGATCGCTTATATGGGCGGCGACGCCCGGCGGATCCAGCACTTTATTAAGGTGCATGCCCTGGCGCAGTTGATCGGACGTCAGGAGCAGCTGAACGAAAGGACGCAGTTTATTTTAGAAGCTGCGGCGCTGACTCACGATATCGGTATCAAAAATGGCGAGGCGAAGTTCGGCGCCGGTAAATGCAGCGGTAAAACGCAGGAGCTGGAGGGACCGCCGGCAGCGGCAGAACTGCTGGCAAAGTTAGGTTTTGCTCCTGACGTCTGCGAGCGGGTATGCTATTTGATTGGGCATCATCATACTTATACCAATATCGATGGTATGGATTATCAGATTTTAGTGGAAGCTGATTTTTTGGTGAATTTTTATGAAGATGGCATGAGTAAGGAGGCTATCCAGACTGCCTGCGGGCGAATTTTTAAAACGGCGTCTGGTATCAGGCTGTGCCGCCAGATGTTTGGAATTTGAATGATGTATAAAAAGCACTTGCCGCAATGAAGCAGGCAAGTGCTTTTTCTGTTATAAATAATCGTGGGAGCCTGCGCCTGCAGGAGCCGAAAATGGAACAGACCCTTATGGCAGCGGCTTATGCCGACTGACCGTAAGGGTCTGTTCACTATGTTAAGGAGAGGGGAACGCTTATTTAACTGCCGTCAGATATTTGTCAATGGCGGCTGCGGCTCCGCGCCCCTCGGCAATGGCCCAGACTACCAGGCTTTGGCCGCGGCGGGCGTCGCCAGCCGCAAAAATACCGGGGATCGAGGTCATATAATCATTATCATTGGCCGCAATAGTATTGGCCTCTGATCTGGCAAATTTAAATTCGTCAAATAACTGTGTTTCAGTGCCGATAAAACCCATTGCCAGAAGCACCAGCTGAGCTGAAACTATTTGTTCTGTTCCGGCGATCTCGACAGGACTTAAACGCCCAGTCTCATTCTGCCAGTCGATTTGGCAGAACCGCAGTTTATCTACTTTTCCATTTTTGCCGATAAATTCCTTGCTCATGATACAGTAGTCTCGCGGATCCTGGTGGTACAGCTCGAAGGCTTCTTCCTGCCTGTAATCAGTTTTGAAAACACGGGGCATCTCCGGCCAGGGGTTATCTGCAGTACGGGAATGGGGCAGGCAGGGCATGATCTCGATCTGTTTTACGCTTCTGCAGCCCTGACGAATGGCTGTCGCTACACAGTCGGTGCCGGTATCGCCGCCGCCGATTACGATAACGTCTTTCCCCTTGGCGGAAACAGCTTTTTTATCCTGCAGGCTACTGTCTAAAAAGCTTTTAGTGACGCTGTGCAGATAATCCTTGGCAAAGTGGATGCCCTGCAGCTCACGGCCGGGGATGGTCAGATCACGCGGTACGGTACTGCCGGTACAAAGGGCGATCGCATCGAACTGTTTCAGCAGTGTTTCCGAAGAAATTTTGTGGCCGATCTCACTGTTCAGTTCAAAGGTGACCCCGGCCTCTTCCAGAAGCTTGATGCGTCGTTCTACCAGATGCTTGTCCAGCTTCATATTGGGTATACCATACATTAAAAGCCCCCCGGCGCGGTCGGCACGTTCATAGACGGTGACACTGTGGCCTGCCTTGTTAAGCTGGTCAGCACAGGCCAGGCCGGCCGGGCCGCTGCCGATAACGGCAACTTTTTGTCCGCTGCGGTGAGCCGGCTTGTTGGGTTTGACATAGCCTTCTGCAAATGCTGTTTCAATGATATATTGTTCAAGATTGCGGATACTGACCGCACTGCCTGCCAGGCTGGCACTGCAGGCTCCTTCACAGGGAGCCGGACAGACGTGCGAGGTGAATTCCGGGAAATTATTAGTTTTATTCAGGCGCGCATAGGCGAAATGATCCAGCCCCTGATAAACAAAGTCGTTAAATTCCGGCATCAGATTATGCAGCGGACAGCCTGATAAGGCTTTGCCCAACATTACGCCGCTGTGGCAGAAGGGAATACCGCAGTCCATGCAGCGCGCAGCCTGTTTTTGCAGTTCTTCTTTGTGAGGCAGACTGCTGGTTTTGATTTCTTCCCAGTCTTTGATGCGCTCCTGAGGCGGGCGCAGCGCAAGTTCCTGCCGTTTGTAATCCATAAATCCGGTCGGTTTACCCATTATGCCTGCACCTCCTCAAATACTTTGATCGTCGCTTCCTGCTCGCTCATACCGCTTTGCAGGTATTGGGCTACTTTTTCGGTAACGCGCTTATAATCTTTGGGAATGACCTTGACAAATTTTTTGACGTAACTGTCCCAGTCTGCCAGAATCCGGCGGGCAATACTGCTGCCGGTATATTCTGCGTGTTTCAGGATCATTTTCTGCAGCTGCATGGTATCATTGATTTCCTTCAACTGTTCCAGCAGTACGATTTCTTTGTTACAGTAGCCCGAAAAGGTACCGTCTTCATCTAAAACATAGGCAATACCGCCGCTCATGCCGGCAGCAAAGTTCCGTCCGGTCTTACCTAGAATAACGACGGTGCCGCCGGTCATATATTCGCAGCCGTGGTCGCCGACACCTTCGATAACGGCATTGACGCCGCTGTTGCGAATGCAGAAACGTTCGCCGGCAATACCGGAAATATAGGCTTCACCGCTGGTGGCGCCGTAGAAGGCCACGTTGCCGATAATGATGTTTTCGTGCGGATTGAAAGGCGCTTCTGCAAAGGGATGGATGATGATTTTGCCGCCGGAAAGACCCTTGCCGACGTGGTCGTTGGCATCGCCTTCAAGACGCAGGGTGATACCGGGCGGTAAAAATGCTCCAAAGCTTTGTCCGGCCGAGCCTTTGAAGTGTAGTCTGATCGTATCTTCCGGCAGTCCGTCCAAACCGTAAAGGCGAGTGATCTCACTGCCGAGGATGGTGCCGACGACACGGTCGGTATTTTTGATAGGCAGCGTAATATCGACCTGTTTTTTGCCAGCGACAGAGGTTTTGCAGATTGCCAGCAGCTCACGGCAGTCCAGCGATTTTTCCAGCTGGTGGTTTTGTTCGGTGGTGCAGACCTGGCTGGTGCCCGGTTCTACCTCCGGTTTATAAAGCAGCGGCGCTAAGTTAAGGTTTTTATTTTTCCAGTTACGCTCCGGTTTAGCCAGCAGTACTTCCGTACGTCCCACCATTTCATCGATACTGCGGAAGCCCAGCTCGGCCATATATTCGCGAACCTCCTGGGCAATGAAGTGCATAAAGTTGACGACATACTCCGGTTTGCCTTTAAAGTTACGGCGCAGCTTCGGGTCCTGGGTAGCGACGCCCATAGGACAGGTATTCAGATTGCAGACGCGCATCATAACGCAGCCCAAAGCGATCAGCGGCGCAGTGGCAAAGCCGAACTCTTCGGCACCCAGCAAGGCGGCGATGATCACGTCGCGTCCGGTCATCAGCTTACCGTCGGTTTCCAGAGTCACACGGTTGCGCAGGTTGTTGAGCAGCAGCGTCTGATGGGTCTCCATCAGTCCCAGCTCCCAGGGCAGTCCGGCGTGGTTGATACTGGTGCGGGGCGAAGCACCTGTACCGCCGTCGTAGCCGGAGATCAGCACTACATCGGCACAGGCTTTAACGACGCCTGCGGCAATGGTGCCGACGCCAACCTCAGAAACCAGCTTGACGCTGATTTTGGCACGTGGGTTGGCGTTTTTCAAATCGTGTATCAGTTCTGCTAAATCTTCGATCGAATAAATATCGTGATGGGGCGGCGGTGAGATAAGGCCGATACCGGCAGTAGTCCCGCGGCATTCGGCGATCCAGGGATAGACTTTACCGCCGGGCAGCTGGCCGCCCTCACCTGGCTTGGCACCCTGGGCGATCTTGATCTGGATCTCATCCGCGTTGACCAGATAATTGCTGGTAACGCCAAAGCGGCCTGAGGCCACCTGTTTGATAGAACTGCGCTTACTGTCGCCGTCAGGCTGGGGACGGAAGCGGGAAGGATGTTCGCCGCCCTCGCCCGTATTGGACTTGCCGCCGATACGGTTCATAGCGATCGCCAGACATTCGTGCGCTTCCTGGCTGAGCGAGCCGTAGCTCATTGCGCCGGTTTTAAAGCGTTTACAGATGCTGTCTACAGATTCTACCTGTTCGATAGGTATCGGCAGCCGCTGCGGAGTGAAGGTCAGCATACTGCGCAGGTTCTGATTGGCAAAAGCACTGCTGTTCAGTTCACTGGAAAAGCGTTTGAACATGGTGTAATCGTTTTCGCGGCAGGCCTGCTGCAGTGCAAAAACAGTCTGCGGATTGAACATATGCCGTTCTCCGCCGCTGCGCCATTGGTAAACACTTCCGGATTCATAGCTGCAAAGATCAGGCGCATCGGCTTTGAAGGCCGGCAGATGGCGCAGCTCTACTTCTTTGGCGATCTCGTCCAGGCCAATCCCTTCCAGCCGGGAAGGTGTACCGGTGAAATATTTTTCGATCACACAGCTGCTGATGCCGATAGCTTCAAAAATCTGGGCGCCGCGATAAGACTGCACTGTAGAAATACCCATTTTGGAAAGGATCTTGGCGATACCGTGGGTGCAGGCGTCGATATAGTTTGCGGTGGCCTGCTCTACTGTAACGCCGGTGATCATACCGTTAGCGCACATTTCTTCGATCGTTTCAAACGCCAGGTATGGATTGATGCCGCTGACGCCATAGCCAAGCAGCAGTGCAAAATGATGCACTTCGCGCGGTTCGGCCGATTCGATAATAATGGAAGCTTTAAGTCGGCTGCCGCTTTTGATCAGATGATGATGCAGGCAGGCGCTGGCTAAAAGGGCAGGAATAGCCGCCATTTCTTCGCTCATTTCACGATCAGATAAAATCAGAATACATTTATCCTGTGCGATCATAGCGTCAGCCTGTGCACACAGATTGTCAAGTGCGCGTTTGAGCCCTGTGCCGCCGGCGGCTACCGGGTAAAGCATTGGCAGTGTCGCCGCCTGGAATTTAGGCTGCTGGATGTTTTTGAGCTTGGCTAGCTCGATATTGCTCAAAACAGGCGATTCGGCCGAGATCTGCCGGCAGCTGTCAGGCTGCGGGTCGATCAGGTTTTTCTCCGGGCCGATGCCGCTGGTCGTATCAGTAAACACTTCCTCGCGAATAGCGTCGATAGGAGGATTGGTGACCTGGGCAAAAAGCTGCTTGAAATAGTTGTATAAAAGCTGCGGTTCTTCGGATAAAACGGCCAGTGGAGCGTCGTTGCCCATTGCTCCCAGCGGATCTATCCCCTTAGTAGCCATGGGTTTCAGAAACTTGGTCAGATCTTCAAGCGTATAGCCAAAAGCCAGCTGTCGGCGCAGCCGGGTTTTGGGATCGGGCTTCGGCAGCTCGGTAGTGAGCTTGATCGCATTCAATTTAATAAGGTTTTCGTCCAGCCATTTGCGATAGGGCTGTTCGGTAGCTATTTTATGTTTGATCTCGTCGTTGCCGATGATGCGGCCTGCTACAGTATCGATGACCAGCATCCTTCCTGGCCGCAGACGGTCTTTTTTGACAATGGTCGCCGGATCAAGATCGACGACACCGACCTCGGAGGCCAGAACGATCGTATCATCCTGAGTAATGTAATAGCGGGAAGGCCGCAGGCCGTTACGGTCCAGAGCGGCGCATATAGTGCGTCCGTCGGTAAAGGCCATGGCGGCAGGTCCGTCCCAGGCTTCGATCAGAGAATTATGGTATTCAAAAAAAGCTTTCAGATCCGGATCGATATGGGGATTTTTGTCCCACGGTTCGGGAATCATCATCATTACAGCATGCGGCAGGCTGCGTCCCGACATGACAAGAAATTCCAGACAGTTATCGAACATTCCCGAATCAGAGCCGGTTTCGTCGATGATAGGCATGATATCTTTGATCTTGCTGCCCCAGAGGCTGTTGCCGCACATCGTTTGGCGGGCGCGCATCCAGTTGATGTTGCCGCGCAGGGTATTGATCTCGCCGTTATGCATCAGATAGCGGTAAGGATGGGCGCGTTCCCAGCTGGGAAAGGTGTTGGTGCTGAAACGGGAATGGACTAAAGCCATTGCTGTTTCCATAGAACTGTCCTGCAGGTCAGAATAAAAAGAACCCAGCTGTTCCGTAGTCAGCATCCCTTTATAAACGATAGTCCGTGAAGACAGGCTGGCGATATAAAAATACCTGCCGCCGCGCAGCCTGCCATAACGAATATGATTTTCGGCCTGACGGCGGATACTGTACAGCTGCCGTTCAAAGGCATTATCGTCGATGCTCAGTCGGTCGATGACCTGCGGGCTGGCCTTGATAAAGACCTGCGCCATGAACGGCTGGCTCTGGCGTGATTTTTCACCCAGCACCTCCGGGTCGACCGGTACATTACGCCAGCCTAAAAGCTCCTGTCCGTTTGCAGTAACAAGCTTTTCAAAATGACGCTGGGTGTTTTCTCTCTCTACAGCGTCAGGGGGCAGGAACATAAAGCCAACGGCATAATGGTCGGGCTGTGGCAGTTCGATATCGAGCTTGGCACATTCTTTGACCAGAAAGGTGTGCGGCAGTTGAAGAAGGATACCCGCGCCGTCGCCGGAATTCATATCGGCGCCTTGTCCGCCGCGGTGGTCCATATTGCGCAGCACCACTAAAGCCTGCCGCAGGATCTTGTTGGATTTACGGCCTTTGATGTTGGCGACGACACCCAGACCGCAGGCGTCGTGCTCGAACCAGGGATCATAAAGCCCCTGCTTGGGCGGTAATGAAGTATACATGTGATTTTCCCCTCTCAAAGCAAATTATATCTATATACAAAATTGCAAGTTTAATTATAAAATACGCAAAAAAGAAATGCAAATTGTATACATTATATTTTAAAGTCTTTGATGAGCGGAATAAAATACTGTAAAAATTAAACAAAAACAGCTTGCAGCAAGGCAGTAACTGTAAAAAGACAGAATATTGAAATGTTTGTGAAAAATCAGTAAGAACGGCTTTTGCACTATACAAAGTTTATTTAATAGTGTAATATTAAATACTGTAAGGCAATGAATATTGCAGATAGGGGAGATGAAGATGAGTAAGGCTACAAAATTTGATGAATTTTTAAGTTCCAATAATATCAACTGTTTTTCAAAGGAAGAAATCGATAACGAAATGCACAGCATCGTTTATCGTGCTCATATGGAAGTCAGCAGTCAGAATCTGCCGACGATGATCGTGCTGGACGACAGTATCTATACGATGATCCAGGTGCGCGTTGCCGCTGGCGTTGTTAATGCCGGCAACCGCGAAGGCGTTTTGATGCATATCAACGAGCTTAATAAAAAATACAAGGTTTTTAAATACTATGAAGGCGACAATGGGGATATCTGCCTTGACAGCTGCATCACTACGACTGACGAAGGTTTTGAAGCACCTGTTATCCACACAGTGATCGATGTTATTTTGAAACATCTGATAGATGAATACCCTGTCCTGATGCGTAAAGTCTGGGGCAATTAATTTATAATCATAAATAGCAATGAAGCTGTGAGGCCTTGGGTCCCGCAGCTTTTTTGTAAGGAGGAGCAAACACAGTGAACAAGTTCGGCTTGACTACTGAAGAAGCGAGCAAAGCATTATCCGAGCAGGGCAATAATGCCCTGACTCAGCCCCCGCGCGAAACCTTTTGGGATAAGCTGTGGGAGAATTTTAAAGACCCTATCATCCGGATACTGATCCTGGCGCTGCTGGTCAATGTAGTTTTTGTTTATATGGGGCACGGTGACTGGATCGAAACGATGGGTATTTTTCTGGCCATCATTCTGGCGACTTTTGTTTCTACTTATTCTGAGTACAGCAATGAAAACGCTTTCCAGAAACTGCAGGAAGAAGCCAGCCGTATCCGCTGCAAGGTTTGGCGTGACGGCGAGCCGGTTGAGCTGCATATCGATGATATCGTCGTTGGTGATGCGGTAATTCTGGAGGCCGGCGATAAAGTTCCGGTCGACGGTATTTTACTGGACGGTGATGTGAAGCTTGATCAGGCGGCCCTGAACGGCGAAAGCAAGGAAGCCCATAAGCTGATCGCTCCGCCCGATTTTACCTGGGGCGATGGTACTATCGATTTTCTGGACGAGCATAAGCTGTTCCGCGGCAGCGTCGTTGTCGAGGGGCAGGGCATCATGCAGGCCGTTAAGATCGGCGACAGCTCTATCTACGGTCAGCTGACCCAGGAGCTGAAGGATGATGAACGTGACAGCCCGCTGAAATTAAAGCTTAAGGGACTGGCGCATCATATCAGCCAGTTTGGTTATGCCGGCGGTGTGCTGATCGCTTTGGCAGTCATGCTGCATAAAGCCTATCTGTACGGCGATTTCGGCGCTTATTTTGCTAATACGCCGCTTTTGCTGTCTGATCTGGTGCAGGCTGTTATTCTGGGTATCATCATTATCGTTATGGCGGTGCCGGAAGGGCTGCCGCTGATGATCGCGATCGTTTCGTCGCTGAATATGAAAAAAATGCTGCGCGATAACGTACTTGTGCGGAAGCTGGTCGGTATTGAAACTGCGGGCAGTCTGAACCTGCTTTTTACCGATAAGACAGGCACGATCACAAAGGGCAAGCTGGAAGTCGTACGGTTCATTACCGGCGACCGTCAGGAATACCCTGCGTTTGACGTACTGCCTGCAAAGCTGAAGGCCTTTACTTACCAAAACGTTGTGCTCAATACCTCGGCAGCCGTTTCTGACGGCGCTATGGTCGGCGGCAATATGACTGAGCGGGCGCTCAGCAACTATGTAGGCAGCTACCGTATGGAAGAAATGCTGCACCGTGATAAATTTATTCCTTTCAACAGCGCCAATAAATATTCTTGGGCGGCAGTCAGCGGTAACGGAGAGCGTTACTGCCTGGCTAAAGGCGCTCCGGAAAAGCTGATTTTGCAAACCAGCCACTACTGGGATGCGGAAGGCAACCGCCAGCCGCTGACCGAAGAAATGAAAAAAACACTGGATGACAGAATGCTGGAACTGGCAGCAGATGCGATCAGGATGCTGGCACTCTGCACCTATGAAAGCGATATCGAAGGCGATGAGCTGCCGGCAGACGGACTGACGCTGGTAGGTATTCTGGGTATTCGCGATGAAGTCCGTCCAGAAGCGATCGAAGCGATTGCTGAAGTTCAGGATGCAGGCGTACAGATCGTTATGATCACCGGTGACCGCCGCGAAACCGCGGTAGCGATCGCTAAAGATGCAGGCCTGCTGCAGCGTCCGAACGAGTTGGTCTGGACCTCGGCCGAGCTTGCGGAAATGAGCGACGAACAGGTGAAACTGGAGCTGCATAAGCTGCGCGTAGTAGCCCGCGCCCTGCCGATGGATAAATCACGGCTGGTGCGCCTGGCACAGGAGATGAACCTGGTAGTAGGTATGACAGGTGACGGCGTCAACGACTCGCCCGCACTCAAAAAAGCCGATGTAGGCTTTGCGATGGGCAGCGGTACCGAAGTTGCCAAAGAAGCCGGTGACATCGTAATTCTTGACGATAATTTCCTCAGTATCAAACAGGCGATCTTATACGGACGTACGATTTATAATTCTATCTGTAAATTCATCGTCTTCCAGCTGACGATTAACTTCTCAGCCGTAGCGATAAACTTCATAGCACCGTTTATCGGCATCGATAAACCGCTCACCATTACGCAGATCCTCTGGATTAACCTGGTCATGGATACTCTGGCGGCACTGGCCTTCGGCGGTGAGCCAGCGCTGGAAAAATACCTGCGTGAAAAGCCAAAAGACCGCAGCGCGCCGATAGTCAGCAAAAAAATGCTGTCTACCATCACTATGGGCGGCGTGTATATGACCTTTATCGCGATCCTCTTTTATAAGAGCAGCTATGTCGATCATCTGTTCCGCAATGCGCCCGACCATATCTACACATATACGGGCTTCTTCTGCACATATATCTTTATGGCGGTAGCCAACGGTTTTAACGTGCGTGTTTCCGGTCTTAACCTGCTGGAGCACATCGACAAGAACAAAGGCTTCCTGAATGTAATGGCGCTGATCGTGGCGATCCAGGTGCTGCTGACCTATGTCGGCGGCCGCATCCTGCGTACGACACCGCTGAACCTGCACGAATGGAGCGTAGTTGTTTTGTTCGGTCTGTCGATTATCGTTGTTGACCTGCTGCGCAAAAGCGTTTGCCAAATGTTGGAGAAAAAATAAAAGCCAACCCCTAAACAGAGATTATAAAAAATAGGAGTGATGACTGTATGGATCCTCTCGGGTCTATCAAAGAAGTATTTATTGTTATTGTTTTGATTTTAATGAACGGCCTGCTGGCCATGCTGGAAATGGCGCTGGTCTCGGCGCGTAAAAGCCGGCTGGAGCAGCTGGCTGATGAGGGAAGCAGCAAAGCTGCGTATATTTTAAAGCTTGCTCAGGAACCGACTGAGTTTTTATCAACGGTGCAGATCGGTATCACACTGGTCGGCATCGGCACCGGCGTATACAGCGGCGCCATGCTGGCAGCGCCTTTGGAAGGACTGCTGCGTGAGATCAGCGTACTGCGTCCTTATGCCGGCGTAGTGTCGTATACCTTCGTCGTGGCGCTGGTGACCTATCTCAGTTTGATCTTAGGCGAGCTGATACCAAAAAAAATGGCGCTCAACAACCCGGAAAAGGTTGCCATGAGCTTTGCCGGTTTTATCAAGGTCATTATTACCGCGTTTAAACCGCTGACTGTCTTTTTAAGCGTTTCGACCAGGTTTTTACTGAAGGCGCTGGGGCTTAAGCCCAGTGACGAACCTCCGGTCACGGAAGAAGAAGTGCGCGTACTGCTGGAGCAGGGCCGGCTGCATGGAGTATTTAACGTCGGCGAGCAGAAAATGATCGAAAACGTTTTTGAACTGGATGACCTGCGCGTAAGCGAGATCATGACGCCGCGGACCAAGATCACCTGGCTTGACGTCAACGATCCGCTTTATAAGCACTTGGAGGTCATTGCGGAAAAACAGTATTCCTGCTATGTTGTGGCCGAAGAAGATTTGGAACACGTCCTGGGCGTTGTCTATACGAAACGGTTTTTAGCCGATGTCCTGGGCGCTACCGGCGCTTCGATGCGCAGCTCGGTGCAGCAGCCGCTGTATGTGCCTGAAGGTATGTATACCCAAAAGCTGCTGGATATGTTCAAGGACACGCGGATCAAGGTGGCGCTGGTCATGGATGAATTCGGCGGGTTGGCAGGTATGGTGACCCTGCGTGATATTATTGAGCATCTGGTCGGCGATCTGCCTTCCTATGATGAAGAATTCAAACAGGAGATCGTCGAACGTGAAGACGGCAGCTGGCTGGTAGACGGCTTACTGCCGATCAGTGAATTTAAAGACTTCCTTGATCTGGATGAGCTGCCGCTGGAAGAAAAAACGGGTTTCAATACTGTGGCCGGTTTCGTCGTTACCAATATCGGGCATATCCCGACTGCCGGCAACTACTTCCTGTGGAATGGCTACCGCTTCGAGGTCGTCGATATGGACGGCACCCGCATCGACAAAATACTGGTCGAAAAACTGCCGGAAGCGGAAGCTGCAGAGACAGATACAAAGGACCAATAAAAAGAATAATAAAGCCCCGGCCGCTGGCCGGGGCTTTAATTTTATACAGACGCTGTTTTTAAAATTTCAGGGATGCGGCACGGTCTAAAAAGCCGCGCAGAATATCGCAGGAAGCTGCAAACTTGGCTTGTTCTTCGTCAGTGAGTTCGACTTCTAAAATTTCTTCCACACCGTTTTTGCCGATAACGCAGGGGACGCCTGCCGCCACATCGTGCTGACCATATTCGCCGCGCAGCAGGGTCGAGCAGGGCCAGACAAGCTTCTGATCGTGGAAGATCGCGCTGATAAGCATTTTGGCCACATTGGCGATACCAAATTCGGTGCAGCCTTTGCCGTCGATTTCAATATCACCGGCTTTTTTGACCTGCGTTTGCAGATCTTCCAGGCTGATTTCTGCCAAAACCGGACGTTCCCGGCGCAGCTGCAGAAAGGGCTTGCCTCCGATAAAAATGCGTGACCAGACGATAAAGCTGGAATTACCATGCTCACCCATACAGAAGCCGTGAATAGAACGGCGGCTGTAGCCGGTGGCCTTGCTGAGTACCCGCAGCAGGCGATAGGTTTCCAGGCTGGTGCCTGTACAGAAGCAGCGGGAAGGCTGCCAGTCCATCTGCCGGCGGATGTATTCGCAGATGATGTCCGCAGGATTGGAAATACTGATCATGATACCGCGAAAATCGACCTGTTTTAAATGTGAAACAACTTCGTTGGCCATTTTGATCGAATCGTCGAACATATCCAGCCGGGTCTCACCGGGTCGACGGCTGCGGCCAAAGGCCATGACCATGATATCGGCATCGTGCAGCTCTTCATAGGAGCCGGCGCGGATACTGACATCTTTGCCGCACAGCGAGCCGCTGACACAGTCATCCAGGTCCAGCGCCTGACCGATAGCTTTTTCTTTCAGGATATCTATCAGGACGATATCGTCGGCTTCACCGGATTGGATCAGTGCCAGTGCGACATGTGAACCAACGTGGCCGGCACCGACGATAACAACTTTACGGGTCTTGAACATAAATATTCCTCCTCTGCGATAAATGATTACTTATAGTATAACACTTTTTAGAAACATTGTTGAAATGAAGAAATTTACTGATTTTAGGAATAAGTTATTATTGGGCAGCAATCACAAAAAAGAACGGCAGCTATTGCTGCCGTTCTTTGATCATTATTTAAGCTGTTTACGTTATTGGATCACGCCGCCGGAAACAGTACCGATGATTTCTATATCCTTCATCGTAGCCTTATTGGCTTCAGTAACTTCTTCGGCCAGGACGGTGAAGTCTGCCCATTTGCCGGTCTCGATCGAACCGAGCCTGTCTTCCAGATGCAGCAGCCAGGCGGCATTTAAGGTGATGCAGCGCATTGCTTCATCGGCGGTCAGGCACTGGTCTTCACCATAAACTTTACCGCTGATGCCGGATTTGCGGTTGCAGGCGCACCAGGCGGAAAAGAGCGGATTGACCTCTGTGATCGGGTCGTCGGAATGCACGCCGAAGCGGACACCGTGATTGATGGCACTGCGCAAAGGCTCCATACGTTTGACTTCATAAGGTCCGACAGTGTATTCGGCATGTACATCGCCCCAATAGTATAAATGGTTGGAGAAGAAGTTTGCGCCGATATTCAATTCGTTTAAGCGGGCCAACTGATTTTCGGTAGCCAGCTGAACGTGTTCAACAGTGTGACGGTAAATACTGGTGGGATTTTCATCACGCAGGCGTTTTACTACCCGCAGCACCTGCTCGGTAGCACCGTTGCCGTTAGTATGTATCGAAACAGAGTAACCGTGTTCCTCGCATTCTTTAATCATATTGAACAAAGTATCATCATCATAGATCAATTTACCGTTTTTAGCACCGCTGTAATATTCTTTGTTCAGCAGATTGGCAGTGTATCCCTGGATCGAACCATCTGTCAAAATCTTTGCATGATTGAAAAGAAAACGATCACTTTCGATTCTGTCCCGCAGCTCCTGCAATCCTTTCCAGCCGTTGAACGTACCCTGCATATCTTTGCTGTAAAAAGGTTCAACTACAAAACGTACAGGCATGGTTCCTTCTTGCAGGGCAGCTGCATATCCTTCAGCAGCCTTAGGCGTCAGCAAAAAGCCAAAGGCCTTATCGGCGATAGTCGTACAGCCGTTGTGTTTAGCCAGTCTGGCCACATAACGAGTTGCCTCTTTGGCTGCCTTCAAAGCATCACCGTTGATACGCATGCCGCCAGCATTTGTGACGTAGGCCATGAATTCAGGTTCGGCAACATTGCCGTTGCAGGTTCCGTCAGGATAGCGGCCAACATTATCATCGTGGATGGCTTCCAGACCAGACAACTCAATTGCACGGGTATTAACAGTCATCAAATGGCCAGAAGCATGATTCAGGCAGATAGGAATTGTACTGGAAACCTGATCGAGCCATTTGCTGTTGATGTTTTCCAGCTTGGCATCACCCAAAATCAAAGGATCGATACCAAATGTATTCAGCCAATGTTCATCATCATAGTTGTCTGCATTCTTGGCAAGTACATCGCGCAGCTTGGCGATGATTTCATCTGTTGTTTTGCAGCCTTTGGAAATTTTGCCGTCAGCAGTATGCCGGTCAAAGTAGCCGATATAAGCATAGTGCATATTATAAAGACCACTTAGCTGTGCGTGCATGTGTGCTTCAATAAAGCCCGGATAAATAACATCATTGATAAAAGAGTCATTGATCTGGTAAGTGATGCCGTGTGTTTTGAAAAAAGCTTCCATATCATGGAAATCACCTACTGCGATAATCGTGCCGTCTGCAACGGCGACACATTCTGCCCAGGGCATTTGCTCGTTCATAGTAATGATTTTTTTTGCACGGTAAACCGTGATCTGTGCCTTGGAATTTTGGAATCTGGTAAAATCATCTGCTACCTGGAAATTTGTGGACATGTACATAAGATCACCTCATTTATATTTTTTCGAAAGTTGGAAAGAATTTTTACTGCGTTATTTTTTCGTCAGGTAAAGGGCCGGTGCTTAGCCAGAACAAAGCACAGATAAGACCCAGGACATACAAACCAAGTCTGGTAGAATCCTGACGGGTATGGCGGTTGATATCTTGAAGAATAGCCATATCGTTATTAGTAGAAACTTTATCAGCTATATATTTATCAAAAGTTGCATCTGGCATAAAGCCTATGGAAGCCTGAGCGTTGATAGCAGTTTTAGAAGCCGCACTTAAATCGTTGCTGCTCAAAGCGGCGTCCTTAAAAGTACCGGTGATGGAAAATAGCATGACTACGCCCAGAATAGCGACGCCGATCGCCTGACCGACATTGCGGGTCGCGGTCTGGATACCGCTGGACTGCTGAGCGTCGCGGGCATTGACTGCCCCTGCGATGATATTGGAAGACTGTGAAGCAACAAAGCCCTGCCCGGCGCCGAAGAAGAACAGGCCCACATACATCAGCCAGTTAACTCCGTAAGGATTTAAGGACAACGCCATCGGGATCGTCGAAAGGGCAACCATAGCGATACCCGTGCGGCAGATCTTTTTCGGCGAAGCATCGGGACTGAACTTGGGGATACCCATAGAGAACACGATCATCGGGATCGCCATAGCACTCATGGCTATACCGGTCATAATGGCGCTGAAACCGGCGACCAGCTGCAGATAAGTGATGACCAGGAAGAACGACCCGCCGAAGCAGAGGAACAGCATCGCTGTAAGATACAGTCCACTGCGTACCTGCGGCGTCGTTAAGAAGGAGGAAGGAATAAGACAGGAACCATATGTTTTTTCAACATTACGTTCGATACGGACCAGGAGCACCAGAGTGATAAGCCCCAGCAGCGCGATAAACAAAGCTGGTGACATACCGAACAAAACTAACGGACTGCCGCCGATAACAGGCGGCGCGATCGGATCGATCAGGCCCCAGACTGGGATCTTGCTGATACCGATGATCAGTAAAAACAGGCCGGCAACGGCAACGACTGTACCTTTCAGGTCAAAACGCACTTTTTGTTCGGGCAGCGGTACATCGCCCACCAGCAGCGAACCAACAAAAACGATAGTAAAATAAACGGCCATGCAGCTAAAGGCTATGCGACAGTCAAAAGTATCGATCAAAAAACCGGCGGCGATAGGGCCGAGGCAGGAAGCGATACCTGTAGCAGCGCCGATAGCCCCGAAAGCGAAAGCGCGGTCATTGTCCTGATACAAACCGGGGATCAGCCCGAGTACAGAAGGGATAAGGAAACTGGCGCCGATACCGACCAGCAGACGGCCGCCCCAGGTGAACATAAAAATGTTGCCGGAGAAAGCTACGACAAGTTCGCCGACGGCGCACATCGCAGCGCCGATGCGGAAAGTTTTTTTCCAGCCGACGATCAGGCCGACCATACCGCCGACGATCATCAGGCAGCCGGCGCACAAAGAATAAATAATGTTGGCCAGCTGGATGTCTGACATTGTCGCATTAAGACTGGCCAGCAGGGAAGCTGTAGCCACGGTAAGCACCGAATTATCGCCGGAAGTGCCGATCTGGGCCATGACCAGAGGAAAGAGACCGAGAAACTTGTATTTACTGAGAGCAGAGTTAGTAGACATAATGACCTCCCCAAAACTTTAGAATTTAAATATCTTGCAAGATTTCTTCTTGTCTTTATTGTAAAACCTGGGGTAGAATAAGTATAATACTAGTTATTGTATGTACTCATAAGCTATTTGTTATGAAAGGTGACGGTCATGGATCTATTACAGCTCAAGTATTTTAAAGTAGTCGCCGAACAGGAACACATCACCAAATCAGCCAAGCTGCTGATGGTATCACAACCCTACCTGAGCGCTATCGTTGCCCGGCTGGAAGAAGAAATGGGCGGGCAGCTTTTTGACCGCGACGGACGTAACGTAGTGCTGAACGAATACGGCAAGATCCTGCTGCATCATGCCAACGAAGCCCTGCAGCATCTGGAGGACGCCAAAAAGGAAATCGCCGACATGCGCTCGCGCGATACTAAATACATTCGTCTTGGCAGCAGCAGTACCATGCTTTCCAAACGCTGGCTGGTGGATTTTCTTAAAGAACATGACGATATCAGGCTGGCGCATCTGCTGGCAGCGCATAACGAGATCATGGACGGACTGCTGAGCGGCCGCTTTGACTTTGGGCTGACAACGGGCAGGCTCGATCATCCTAAGATCATTTCAGTGCCGCTGTGGAAAGACCGCTATACACTGCTGGTCGGAGCCAGGCACCCTATGGCCCGCCGCCGGAATATCTATCTGCAGGATATCAAAAACGAAAAGATCTGCGCCCTGCCGGAGGATCAAAGCAAGCTGCGGATCGTTGACGCGCTGTGTAAAAAAGCCGGCTTCGAGCCGGACTTTGTCCTGGAAGGCAATGTTGAGCTGCTGAGCGACTATATGCGTGAAGGGCTGGGCGTTTCTTTCGGACTGGCGAGCGTCAGAGATGCTTACCGCGATATCCGTTCCATACCGCTGGCTGACGAGATAGGTGAAGCCAGTATTTACCTGTCGTGGTGCGGTGAGCGTTATCTCACCAATTCCATGCTGACGCTGCAAAGTTATCTGCGGGAAGTAGGCAAACAGATAGAAGCTGAAAGGTAATAAATAAAAAATGTATAGAGTGTCTGGTTGCCAAAAATAAAACAGGCAGGAACTTTTGTTCCTGCCTGTTTTATTTTAAAAGCGGTATTAGTGATGCCATAACTTATTTCAACGAGAAAAGACCGGTAAGAAAACTAAACGGAAAAACGCCAGTTCAATTCTCTATTGAACTGGCGCTCTAAAATCTTTTTTGTGTCTACTAAGTATTGACTACTTCAGTCTTTGGACCCGCTGTTTTTGTTTCTGTTCACATTTAAAACTAAAAGTTATGGACTAAGATATAAAACTAAAAGTCATAGTTATGTAATCATTTTTGTGTGATTTCTAGTTATGTTAACCCAGTAACCAAGCTGATATACTATAACCCTGGTTTTGAAAAGGGCGGTAATTCTTTGGCTGTATTTAGATCAAATACCATTGCTTTTGCTTCCGCATACCATATACCAGCAATATGATAACGATTTTTATTGTTCCAGTAAGCTCCCATTACATTGCGAAGCATATGACGAATAGTATTTGAGCTGGTAACAATAGAGCCTCGCTGCTCTCCTTTTGGTTTGGAAAATCGTATTGCATGCTCATTATCTGCTTTGCATGCTTTGATTGCAAAAACTTTATTTTTTACATCAATCATTGGTGTAACGAATTGGGGATAGCTCATATCTTCAGCTAACTTGCGTGTAAAGGTAATACCATTTTGCGTGATATGCATTTCAGGTATACCAGTTATTGATACGTCAATAACCTCAAATTTAAAATCTTCGAAATTCATTTTATTAATCATTATTATTCCTTCCTTCTGTTAACTTTTGGATTACTAAGTCAATTTCTTTTTGGCTCCAGTTAGAATTGATGTATATGAATCCCCTCAAAGAACTGGTTTTTACATGACTGATAAAAATACCAATATCAAATTTATTAGCAGCTTTTTTAGAAAAACGACAATTTTTAAGCAGGTTCTGTACTTTCAACCATTTATCTTTGGGAATAATGGCTGGAATACCGCCCTTTAAAAGGTATTGAGGGAACTGCCCTGTATTTCTCATTTTTTTATGAGTAAAACAATCAACAGTAAATGTTTTTTGCATTAATACATCGCCGCAATACTTCTCATTTCTCAATATGCGAAGTATGCTGTTACCTTTCCATACAGGGCCTCCCATAACCGTAGGGATTCGTGCCTGAGTGAGAGTGTGTGCAATTTCGCAAGTGCTGGAACCATCAATATAACTTTCATAAATATAGCGAATTATATTTGCTTCTTCTTCAACAATCACAATTTGACCCATATGATTTTTGTCAAAGCCAAGAAGATTGTGGGTAGAAATAATAGGAAGCCCCTTTTTGAAGCGCTCAATGATAGACCATCTAATGGCTGCGCTTTTTTGTTCACTTTCTCCTTGTGCTACTAGGCTCATGACACCAAGTGTAAACTCATTTTTGCTCTCAATAGTATTAAGATTTTCTGACTCGAATAAAACACCGATTGGAGGATTATGTGATTTGAGCTGTCTTACAACGTCAAGACAATCACGAGTGTTTCGTGCAAACCTGCTTACGCTTTTGGTAATGATAAGATCAATTTTCCCAGAACGACAATCTTCGATCATTCGTAAAAAGTTGATGCGTTTATGCATGGAAGTTGCTGAAACGCCTTCGTCAGAATATATTCCAGCCAATTCCCATCTTGGATTTTTTGCGATAATCTCGTGATAATGTTGTACTTGTAATTCAAAGCTTCCAGCTTGTGCTTCTTCGTAAGTGCTGACACGACAATAGGCGGCAACACGTTGTATAACGTTATCGTCTACTTGATTAGGTTCTGTAGCTGGAATTACCTCAACATTAGCAGCATTGGAAAAAGCCTGTTGGATACGTTCTTTTTTTTGTTGCCGTTTGCTTTCTGCTTTTGCATTTTTTTTCCATTGTATAATTTCTCTATTTTCTAACTTTTTCCTAATAAAACCATCCCCTTTTCTTATATAATTATATGGATATTCGCCGATTCAACTTACAGGAGAATTTTAGACCAAGTCTAGAATAGGAAAAACAGTTTTTGCAATACTTGCTGGAAAGATTGTACCTTTGTTAAAAGTATCGGCCAATTGCAATATCACAGCATAATATACTTTTCACTACAAAATAATCTTACTCCTGCGATATTAAAATTGCAAGACTTGATGGTGTCTGAGTCTTAAGGGAAAGATACTAAATGGTTTATTTAATTGTCTTAGCTTATGGAGAAATTTTATTAAAAAACTGCCACCATTGTGGAAGGATACAATGCTATGCTTAAATCAACCTAAATATAAGGAGGCGTTGACAATGTGTATTATTTGCAATGATGCCAGCTGTGATCATGGTGAAAAATGTGGTTTAACCAAAATTTATAAGAAAAAAGGTTCGGCAAGTGCAATGAGCGGTCAAAAGGCAGAGTGGGAACACGTTATTCCGGGGGCCGTTATCAGAGGATCGAAGTTTTTGCAGAAGCAAGGTGTTACCTATAATGATTCTATGACTTATGCTCTTGATTATTATATTCACAGAAATGCAGTAGATGGTGGAGGCGGAGGAATAACGTCTACTGGAAAAAGTATTACTGCTCAGGACTGGGTAAATCATTTGATTAAATTGTTCGACTCAGGAAATTCGGATAATGCAGTAGAAATTATTTTTTGTGATGAGGTTCATGCTATCAAGGCGGGCAGAATTTTTAATAGTAATGACTATAGCAGCCTGACGGCTGTTTTAGGAAGTTATATTGATAAAGGGATAGTTTCTAGGAGGAAAGCTGATGAAATTGCCAGTTGGATGTATAAACAAATAAATTCAAGTTGTAAATAGTCTTTTTATAAGATTATAAGAACTATAATAATAGTAGATGAAATTTTTTCTAACCGCCTGCTCATGTAGGTGGTTTTTTTATGTTTTTCAGAGTTTTTTATGTTGGTATATATTTGGAGTGCTTGTGGTGATCTTACAAGATAAAATTTTCTGGAATAGCGCCCGAAAAAACTGCGCAGATGCCGATAGTTGTAAAGCCGCTGGCGTAATGCGCCGGGCAAGACTCGCAGACCTTTTACACAAACAAACAGTAAGTGTCTTGCGGGGGGGTACATACGTGCTATAATAATAACAATTATTGCTCTTAGTAATAAAAACACCGTTTTAAGACAAGAAAATCAAAGGAAATCCAAAGAATCTATGTAAAAAAGCAGAAAATTTGATTTTAAAATAATGAGAGAGGCGGAGGTAAACAATGTACGATGCAGATTGTCTGGAAAAAATAGGCTCCAATGTCAAGTTCCTGCGCACGATGCGTAAGCTGCGTCAGCAGGATGTGGCAGAAAAGCTTGGTATCAGTCAGACCCACCTGAGCAATATGGAATGCGGCCGCGTCAAGTTCAGCCTAAAACAGCTGCTGCGTCTGGCCAACCTTTTTGACTGTCGGCTGGAATGCTTTTTTGACCCGCGGCAGGAGGAGCCGGGCAGGATAAGCGGTATACCCAGAGCGATATGGAGCTGCTGCTGACACTGGTGAAAAAAAGCGGCCAGAGCTGACACTGCATGAAAACTGCTGCAGTTGGGAGAAAGTCGGTAAAAACAGCCTGGATAAATAATAAAGCCGGTTCCACAGCGATTGCTGTGAGGATATAAATAAGTGTTTCTAAGGAGGCGATGCAGCATAACAAAAAGCAGCAAAGACAGAAAAAGACCGAACTGGTAAAGAAAGGAGGAGTAAAGTGGCAGAACAAATACATATCGGTTTTGGCATCGATAAAAATTTTGGCGCTTTTGTCGGAATTACCATTACCTCGCTGGTGCATAACAACATTCAGCATGATTTAAATATCCATATCGTCTATGACGAATTACTGCCGGAGGATATGGAGCGGCTGCTAAAGACGGAGCAGCTATACCGTAACCTGACACTGTACTTTTACCAGCTCACCAGCACTGAGGGGATGACTTTTGTCGTACCGCCGGGGCATATCACGCAGGCGATGTATTACCGCTATCTGTTTGCCCAGATGCTGCCAGGCTCAGTCAAGAAGCTGCTTTATCTGGATGCTGACATCATCTGCAAGGGCGATATCATGCCGTTGTGGCAGACCGACCTGCAGGGCAAGGTGCTGGGAGCGGTGCGCGACTGGGGGGAAGCCAAGAGCTGCGGGCGTATCGGCCTTAAAAATGGGCGCTACTTCAATTCCGGCGTGCTGTTGATAGATCTAGCAAAGTGGCGTCGGCAAATGCTGACGCAGAAGCTGTTTTGCTGGCTGGAGAAGGTTGGTGATACCAAAATACTGTGGGGCGATCAGGACGCGCTCAACGGCGTTATCGACGGTGATTTTGTAGAACTGCCAAAAAAGTATAACTGCATCGTTATCAACAACACCACATTAAAAGAAGCAGCAGACACGATATTGATCCACTATATTGATTATATAAAACCCTGGCATATATATTATACGGACAGCAGCGCCAAAGAGCTGTACTGGGAATATGTAAAAAAATCGCTGTGGAGCGATCTGCAGCCGCAGGACGGAAAAACTGTGGAAACAGCGCTGCTGACAGCAAGGCTGCTGCATGTGAAGAAACAGTATGATAAGTCGGCCTCGTACTACGAGGCGCTGGTAAAACATTTTTTGCAGGATAAGTATTTTTAAGCTAATAATATTGAATTGATAGAAAGAAGGAATGAAAAATGAGTAAGAAAAAAAGTTTGCAAAGGGCAGTTGTTTTAAGTCTGATGCTGACAAATGTCTGGTGCGGCGCCGCCTATGCTGATAATGGCGCTGATGGGGCAGATGGCACAGTGCCGCCGGCAAAGACGGACGCGATAGCCGGCAGCGGGCTTACGGCAGACTATACGGACAGCGCTAATAACGGTACTGCTGGCGGTGATGGTTATTCTGGTAGCCAGTCACAGGTAGGCGGGGGCAAAGGCGGCGCTGGCGGTGGGATAAGTGCCGCCTATACGGTCAGCGGTACGGTCAGTGGCGCTGTAAATATCACGGCAGCGGCCGGCAACGGCGGTAACGGCGGTAATAGTTATCCTAATCCAAGCAATACTAAGTATACATTTGGCGGTAACGGCGGCAGCGGCGGTGCTGTTGAATTAGGCCTGACTGTAGTGGGAGCTGCTTTTGACGGACAGAAGATAACTTTGACTGTTACGGGCGGCAGCGGTGGCAATGGTGGCGATGCTAAAGGGTATGAGGATAACTCTGTAGCTGACAGGAATAATAAAGGCGGTCAGGGCGGCAATGGCGGTGATGCCAGCGCCAAAGGGCTGATCCTTACAGGTGATGCGGCACAGACCACGGTAACAGTTGCCGATATCACGATCACAGCCACAGGCGGCAAAGGGGGCAATAACGGTTCCTCCTACGATGCGGCGGCAATGGTACCTGGCAGCGGCGGTGCGGCTGCTGCTTACGGCATAACCAGCGTGGCTGCCGGCAAAGCTACGATCACAGCTGCTAATATAACGGTCGAGGCTGCCGGCGGCAGCGGTGGCGATGCCGGTGCCAAAAATAGTTTCTATAAAGGCGATCCGGTGCCGGAAATCGACAGCGGCGGTGAGGCAAAGGCAACGGCGGCCTATGGACTGCAGGCGCAAAATACTGATATAGCATTAACAGCGCAGGCTGTAAGTGTTACGGCTACGGGCGGTAATGGCGGTAATGGCGGCGTAGGCGGTGCTGTAAATAATAATGATGGTGCTAATCCCGGCGAAAATCTTAGTCCTTCAAATGGCGGCACCGGCGCCGTTGGTGGTGCTGCCTATGCGGCAGCCTTTGACCTGAAAGGTGGCACAGCTGATTTAAAGGCAACTACAGTCGAAAGCACCGCTGTCGGCGGCGTGGGCGGTGTCGGCGGCGCTGGTAGTAATTCATATAATTGGGATATTACGCAGGATGGCAGTGTGGGAGGTACTGGCGGTGTGGGAGGCACGGCTGAGGCCAGGGGACTTTCGGTAACTGCCGGCGATGTTATCTGGAATGCAACTACTGTTACTGCAAAATCTACAGGCGGTGCTGGTGGGCAGGGTGGCCAGGGTGGCCAGGGTGGCAATGGCGGCGGTATAGGCGGTAATGGCGGTACAGGCGGTAATGGCGGTACAGGCGATGCCAGAGCAGTATTTGTGGACAGCGGCACGGCCAAGTTTACAGTAGATACGATCACTGCCAATGCTGCAGGTGGTGCTGGTGGCGTAGGCGGTGCAGCAAATGCTGGCACTTACAGTAATGGCGGTATTTTCGGTAATGGCGGTAATGGCGGTAATGGCGGTAATGGCGATGCCAGAGCTATATTTGCGGCAGGCGGCACAGTTGAACTGACAGCAGGTACGATCACGGCCACGGCTACAGGCGGTACTGGTGGTAATGGCGTTGCAGGCCCTGATATTGGATATAAGAGTAAAACTATTGTAGGTTATAACGGCGTTGTTGGTGGCCTCGGTGGTATCGGTTATGCCAAAGGTTTAGCAGTTGTTGGCGGTGATGTCAAAATCACTGCGGCTAGTATCACTGCTGCGGCTACAGGCGGTACTGGTGGTGCCGGCGGTGCTGGTAGTAGTATCTTGCCTGGTTCGGGTAATAATATACCAGGAGGTAATGGTGGTAATGGTGGTAACGCTGATGCCAGGGCCATATTTGCGGCAGGCGGCACGGCCGAGCTTACAGTAGATACGATCACTGCCAGTGCTGCAGGCGGTACTGGTGGCGCAGGCGGTGCTGGCGGCAACGGTGGTAGTGGTTATAATGGTGGTTCTGATGGTGCAGCAGGCAGCGCTGGTACTGCAGGCAGTATTGGAGCCGCAGCCAAAGCCTACGGAATTTATGCAGAGCAAAATGCAGTCATCAACTTACATGCCAAAACAAATAACGGTACGATCAAGATCGGCGCTAAAGCAGAAAACGCCCAAAGCACGGAAGCCTATGCAGTGTATGCCGATAATGCGGCAGTGCTGTTCCACGATAGTGCTGAACTGAATACCAGCGATGGTATAAATACGGATAATAGTGTCATTACCCAATTGAACACTGCGACCCTGGGCTTTGGCGGCACAGCTGCCAACAGAACTGTTAGCGGCGGCGCCCTGCAGCTGACAGGCAGCAACACCTTCAGGGTAACGACAGACTTGGGGAACAACACTGGCGATAAATTTACTTTTAACAGCCTGGCAGCAGGCAGCAGCACAGATAAACAGTATATCACCGTTGGATATGACAAAGCCTTTGACGGCAGTAAACTGACGAGTATCCAGGGTGAGGCTGTAGTTCTGCACATCGATAACCTCAACAATCAGAATCTTGATAATTTTACAGGTAAGACAAGTACTATGGATTCACCGCTGACACGTTTTATGGCAACGCCGACAGTGGCCGTGAGCGGCAATGATGTAAAAATAACGCAGATCGATTTTGCTGCCAATCCTGACGGAAATGCATCTGAAACGACAATGGCTGCCAGCGACGCGCAGATGGCAATGGGAAGTATGTGGCGCATAGAAGGCAATAACCTGATGAAACGTATGGGTGATTTGCGCAGCGACAAAGAAGCAGCCAAAGGCGGAGTGTGGGCACGTTACTACCGGGGAGAAATGAGCGCAGACAGCGCCTACGACCGTTCTTTCGACCAGGATTACACAGCCTTCCAGGGCGGCATCGACAAAGTACAGGACTATAAAGGCGGCAAGCTGTATACAGGTATCGCCGTCAACCGTATCGACAGCAATGCCGGTTACAATGCAGGCAGCGGCGATATGAGCAGTACAGGCGTAGGTTTATACACAAGCTGGCTGGGGAGCAAAGGCCATTATCTGGACGTTATCGCCCGCGGCAGTAAACTGGCTAACGATTTCAAACTGGTAGATTTGAGCGGCAATGCCGCCAAAGCAGATTACGATACCTGGGCTTACGGTATCAGCGCCGAATACGGCTACCGGCAGCAGCTGAACGCAGGCTGGTTCGTAGAACCGCAGGCCGAACTGAGCCTGGGCCATATTGGCAGCGTTGATTACACCACCAGTAACGATGTTACGATCAGGCAGGACGGCGTCAACAGCGCTGTAACGCGCGTGGGTATTTTGGGCGGTAAAGAGTTTACGATCGGCGGGCGCGCAAGCAATGCCTATGTCAAAGCATCTGTCCTGCACGACTTCGGCGGCAACGGCGGAGCTACAGCATATTATGGCAGTGACAGCCTGGCTTTGCAAGCTGGAGATTTGACAGATACCTGGTACGAAATAGGAGTGGGAGCCAATCTGGGCATTGCCAAAAACAGCAACCTGTATTTTGACGCTTTAAAAACCTTCAATGGTACGATCCGTACAGATTGGCAGTTCAATGCGGGGTTAAGATTCACGTTTTAAATGACGGCTTGAGGCACTGTTTCTGTGAACCTCAAGATTCTTCCCCTTAAATGTTCATTTGAGCAGCGAGTGCAGCGTAATCAAAATATTAGCAGTGCTGAAAGTTCTTTGTTGACTTTCTTTCAAGAAAGTCTAAAGCAATTTATGGCGTTAAAAGAAAGGAATATTTAAGATAAAATATAGTACTCTTTGATGCTCTTTACTGCAAGAAAGTCTAAAAACATTAAAAGAAAACATCGTGTTCTTTAAAAAGCAGCCCTTTTAAACAAGGGGGCTGCTTTTTGCATACCACAGGGCCTTGCCCCTGATGACCTGCCCGCCGGGTTTCATTGCCCCGTCGCCGGGTGAATCGCGCAGATACCACAAGTCCCAGCGGGTTTCGGCGTCGCCGCTGTACGGTCCGTAGCCGTCGATAAGAGCGGCTTCGCAGTGAGTAAGCACGTTCCAGCGGTCGATAGGGATATTGAGCCCCTGCGCCAGCTTGGCGACTAATTTACCTGCGGTGTCGATCTGGCGGGGAGTGGGCGGAAACTTGCCGAAGTCAGTATCCCTGCCGTTATGGGGCAGCGCGCCGCAGGCGCAGCAGAGAGCGATACCGATAGCGCCGGTATTGCGGTGCCACGTATGGCTTTTAAGCTCGGTGAGCTGCGTGCAGGT
>OFMR01000338.1_pt1 | contig 33296 bp, 33 predicted proteins | sample 1541931 | NCBI WGS metagenome assembly OFMR01 (sample SAMN04209224, study PRJEB22552) | human gut metagenome | biome: gut; material: feces | host: Homo sapiens | place: USA: Oklahoma | reverse complement strand
AGAAGGATAATGCAGTAGATAACTAACTAAATCGTAACCTATTACTATCAAGAGCGATTAACCTACGCTCATTTCCAATAAATTACACTCTTTTCGTAACTTCGATAGTGCAAAGATACAAAAATCTTTCCATGTATGCAAATATGCACACTCCTATTTTACACTATTTTATACAAAAGCAAATGATTAAATCTGGAGTAATATTATATTCCCTATATTTGCTGTATTACTTCGATTGCTTGGTAATATGAGGAATATAACAGACAAGATGCAGAATATATAAAATACTCCCAATGGCAGGGTTAGCTGTCATTGGGAGAAATAAATTATTTCCAGCTGGGAATTTGGTCGTAATCCGTCAGGCCGGTGCAACTCTTGAAGGTATATTTAGAATTTGTGGGTGCTGTGAAGTGTTCCGGATAGTTTTGCCGTTCATAGATATGCACCTTTTGATCGCCAATCATCGTATAAGGAGATTCACCGGTGAGTGCTGAACAACCACGGAAGGTATTCATGAAGGAATTGACCTTTCGGTTGTTGTCAAAGAGACTGGTCGGAATGGACTTCAATGCCTCACAACCATCGAAGGTCTGTTCAAAGTCAGTTACTTTCGGATTATGAACAAACAATCCTTTGGGGATGGCGATTAGTGCCTTGCATTCCGAGAAGGTTCCACCGAAAACAGTGACTTTCGGGCAATTTGCAAACAAGTTCTCTGGAATGGAAGTCAATGCTGTGAAGCGAAAGGTACTTTCAAAGTCAGTAACTTTAATATTGTTTGCAAACAGTTTTTCCGGAATGGAAGTTAATGACGAGCAAATAACAAAGGTTGCGTTGAAGCTGATCACTTCGGGATTATTTGCAAACAGTTTTTCCGGAATGGAAATCAAAGCTCTGCAACTACTGAAGGTGTCATCAAAATCGGTGACTTTTGGGTTATGGGCGAAGAGATTCTCCGGAATGACTGTCAGAGCATCGCAAGCATGGAAGGTGGTGGAAAATGTTGTAACTTCCGAGCAATTTGCGAACAATTGCTCTGGAATGGATTTCAATGCCAAACAACCAAAGAAGGTGGAGGAGAAGTCTGTCACCTTTCGGTTGTTGTCAAAGAGACCGGTAGGTATGGATTTCAATGATATACAACCAAAGAAGGTGCCGGAGAAGTTGGTCACCTCCGTATTATTTGCGAACAATTGATCTGGAATGGATTTCAATGCCAAACAACCATAGAAGGCATCCGAGAAATTCGTAATACCTTCCTTGAAGGTGATGTAGACCTTTGGGTCTTTGAGTTCCGGCACACGGATTTCGCCATATTCGTCTCCGGTAATGAGTTCCTTGCCATCGGCAATGATGGATTTGCAGTATTCCGCTTTGTGAATGAGTTTGACATTTGTGCCGGATTGATAAACAATCGGGGCTTGCGTCATGTTTTGTTTCATGATTTTTCTAAAAAACATATTTAGAGAGGTTTAGGTTGATTATTGAAGGAAGTGTTTCTTCCTCTTAGGTAATACAAATATACAAATCAAATCCCATCTTACATATTTATAAACAAGCATTTTATCATATTTAATGATTATTGCAAACATACCAAATAGTAATTATTTAGTATATTTGCTGAAAATTCTATCTATGGCAAAAGTTATACATGTTCACTTATTTCATAGTATTGACAATTCTAAACGTAAAGATTGGTATTTTAGCAGCATATCTGCAGTCTATACAATTCTTAAAGCAGAACAAGTCGGTGCTACCAAGAATTATCTTCTTCATGCTGGTCTTTCCGGTAATGGAACCGTAATTACAAAGAAAGCTATCATCAAGCAATCAACGCTTATAGCATGTCCTAACAAATCCAAAAAGAGACAAGTCCCTATCCTCGATGAAGAATAAGGACTTGTCATAGAAAACACATTCGAAAAAAGGGAAACAAAATTATCTTCTTCCCCACCCTCACTTTCTTGTTGCTCCTGCTTTTTTGTTCTTCTCGGCATTCTTGATAGTTTCAGCTATTGATATGTTTATGCTGCAAAGATACAAAAATAGGCTCGGACTTACTTAGAAATCCGAACCTACAAAGGAATTTTACTAACAATTAAATTTATAAAAGTCCATCCAGTTATGTGTTGTACCCTTTAGTTATGAAATTTATCAAAATTCAAGAAACGCTAAAAGTCGCTACCGGTATATACTGAGTAGACTCAGCACCCATGAAAATAATACCATATTCCCCTTTTTCAATTTCAGAAGAAGGAATAGTCAACAAATAAGATTGCTGACCATATTTTTCTGCACGGAACGGAATATAGCCTTTTTTCTTAGCGTCTTCATCAATTACACCAGCATCAATCTGGAGCCACTGAATACGTCTTTCCTTCTTTGTTGTAGAGAATCTCACCAGACGGTAAAGACCATGTGGATCGTATTCGTTGTTTTCCGCTTTAATCAGAACACGAATATCCTGATTGTCCTTCTTGTATTTCAAAGAAGAATTTTTCCCGGAGAAAATAATATCCATACCCACAGCTCCGGTTAAAGCACTGGCTGCATCAGCAACGTCACTGACACTCATCGCTGTCATAGAAGCTTTTACACCGGAAAGAACAGCCTTAGAACTGTTTGCACTCAACCCGATAGCAGACCCCAATCCTCCAATAGCACTGGCTGCATCAGCAACTTTGCCAATTTTCCCGAGTAAACTCGTGGTCTTGTTCTTGTGAGGACCAATTATACCTGTTTCTTTAGGCAATGCCGTATAAGTTGAATCACTTGTTAAGATACAGTAGCTGTTCACAAATTCAGGTTCAGCCAAAGATAAACTCACACTATCTTTGAAGTCGTGAAAAGCCTTGTTATTTTGCGTATGCAATAGATTCGAATCATTGTAAAGTGATACCGATTCAGCTTGAAGAGGATTTGAAAAAACCGAAAGCACCAATAAGATGGAAAGGTGATATTTTTTCATTTGCAGTAGTTTATTTGTAATGATTTTTATACTGCAAAGATATGGAATTCCTATAAATTAGAACCAAAACACCGTATATTATTTCCCTGTATTTCAATTATTTAATAATACTGACACGATTACAAATTAGTAATCAATATTTACTTTGTAAACCACCATATCGAAACAAGTCCCCATCCTTGATAAGGAATAGGGACCTGTCATAAATACACATTCGGAAAAATGGAAAAAGAACATTATCTTCTACCCCACCCTCTGCTTTCTTGTTGGTTTTGTTTTTGCTCTTCTTTTTCTGCTATATTCATTTTCTGTTCTTCTTGCTGTTTGGGTGAGTTCAAATTCAGTTGTTTCTGTCGTTCCTGCTCGATGGGAGAAAGAAAGATTCTACTATTTCTTGGTTGGGCATAATAGGACTGAACATCTTTACTTCCCTTGGCATAATCGCGTATGAGGTCAGCTACATCGCTTTGCAAATCTTTGATTTTTTGCCTTGAATCGTCATGTCCTCGTTTATACATCTCTACACCATAGGACATTTTGTTTTTCTCGGCATTCTTGATGGATTCAGCTAACTGTTCATTCTTCTTCAGGGAATCAGACAATAACTGGCCTATCTCTTTAGGAAGAGGTACTCTTCCTTTATTTTGTGTTTGTCCTGATGTTTGAAGGATTTCCTGCACAGCTTCCATTCGTCCTTCATATTTAGCCTGTTCCAATTTGTTCTCTATCTCATCTTTCAGATTATCTTTTTGTTCTATAACCGGCTCGTTGTTTTTTGTAGGTAATATTGTTGAAAAAAATTTTTTCAATGTATCGAAAAGACCTGCTGACTGGTTTTCCTTTGCGGTATTGGAAAGCGTTGTTCCCATGCCGACTTCAGCATTCCCTATTATCACATTTGTTTCAGGAATATATTCTTGTCCTTTGAAAGAACTGTCTATCACCACAATTTCATCTTTAAAGCATATATCTCCACCGACATTTGAATTTATGACTCTTGCACGTCCTTCCACTACAACGTTATCCGTAATACTGCTTTCTTCAACCGTAGCATAGCCACTAATTTTTGACTCTCCGGAAATTTTTGAAGCTGCTACTTTAGAAAAGCCGTCAACCAGAACCATACCATCAATATCACAACCGGAAACTTTTGCATTTTCCATGATGCGAACCGTATCTTTAGCATTAGACCCATAAACATAAGCATTTCCATTTATTTGTGCATGCCCACGAACGGTGGATTCAATAACTTCCGCTGAATCATCAATCCTTGCCATGCCATCCACCTCACTTCTTTCAACCCTTGCATTATCTGCGACTTGGGCATCACCCATGATCTTGGAACCGGAGATAGAAGCTTTGTCATGTATTACGGAATGCTCGCCAATTTTTGAAAATGAAAATACCATTGCATTGTCTTTCACAATAGCATCACCATAAACCATGCTACCGCTCACTTTGGAATTTCCTTTCACTATGGCATTTTCTGTAACTTTCGCGTCATTCCATACTTCTGCATCATCATAGACAAAGCAGTTTCCTTCGTGTGAAAGGTTGCTTTCCTTTTCGACCCATCCACCGAGCTGTCCGGCTTTCACATCTCCGAAATCCCGGAGAGCTTTAATCCGATAAAGTGTATGATTATACTCTGCCGGTTCCGAGAAGGATTCGTAATCATAGACTTTGCTAACCTTTTTCTCGTCAGTCAACTCAAACTTCTTTTCCATACCTATTGAAATATATTATTATTACGAGCAAAAATACTCAAATCCAACAACATAGCAAACAAAAAAAAAAAAATGGAAGTAATGTTATATTACATATATTACTATACTATAATGTATTACCCAGTAATACTATTTGCATGAAAAAATATAAAGCCCCGAACTCCGTAAGGGAATCCAGGGCTTGTTGATCAACCAAAAAACCATGTTAGCAAATACAATCAAAGAAAGGGAACAATCAAGCGAACAAACAGAGTTTATTGCAACCAAACCTTCCATCTTTGAACCAATTCATGAGCATACTCAATGACAAGAATGAATTATTTCTAAGTAGCGAACTACCGCTAAGCTAAGCTAAATACTTACTATTTTTTACTCGTAAAACTTGCTGCCATCGTCACACAGCTTTTCGTAATCAGACTTTTCTCTAAAAAAGTAAATTCCCAAAAAGCTGCTAAGAAATCCTCTTTTCTTGCGCTTTTTCTTTTTCACTTCCTTCTTAGGTTCTTCTGACCGCGCAATGGCGATCACGAGGAGAATAATAATAAATAGTTCCATAATCAGGTCTTTAAATTGTTCAACAATTCATCTGCCACAAATTGCAGCAACAAAACAGGATTGAAAAATTTACCTTTTTCATTTCCCCATCTACAAGTTATATGCAAATGAGGACCGGTAGTTCTTTTCCCTGAGTTTCCACTGATTGCTACCATTTGCCCTGCTTGAACTCGCTGACCACGCCTGACGAGAATCTTGGAAAGATGCAAATACGAACAAACACATATACCATGATTTACAGTAACATAATATCCTCCATTTTTCGAAGAAGATACCGCTGTAATTACACCTGGCATCATTGCATATACCGGTTCATATTTTGCTCTCAAATCCAATCCATTGTGCATTTTGCGCCTCTTTCTGTTCATCGGATCCTTACGAACTCCAAAAGGAGAAGTAATCCAGATGTTTTTCAGAGGGAATGCCACATTGGATATACGCTTCTTAATCGTATCGGTCGGCACCGAGTCCAAACTTTCTTCACTGGTCGTTTCCACATCTTCATCGCCATTCGTGGGTATTGAATCTTCAGGCAACACATCCACTTTGGGATTTTTGGTAATGTACCCAACAGTATTAAATGTATTCTTGCCCAAAGATTGAGCAAGAGATACATTGAAAATACTGAGATACACCATAGAAACGAATAAAAAGTATTTTCTCAATACAAAGATACGATTTTTTTCTTGTTTACGCAAATTATCAACCTTCATTTTTAGCTACTTACAGACGAATTTGTTTGAAAAAGATGTTCGTTTTCTTCATAGAGCCACTTTGCGGTTTTGGCAACTTTGGGAATGTATTGGGGGTCCTCCGCGTATCGAACTTTCTTTAAGAATCGAAGATAGTTTCCACCCTTATATCTGCGTTGGATCATTTTTTGATAGCCAGCTACACTATCCTCCCATTTTTCAAACCGGAAATAGTCTTTGTTTCGGCTATCATATAATCCAAAGAGGTTGTTGTATTCGCGACAAACTCTACTTTTGAAATTTCCAGTTTCAAGTACGGCTTGTGCCATAACAAAGAGTTTGTTCGAAAGTCCTAATTCGGACATTACCACCAAGAGATTTTGGAGGTTTAGATGGTGAGAATCTCCACTATAGAGTTTGTGAATTTGCTTCGGTAATGGCTTGTTGCTTTTAGCATGTTTTTCTAAAGTAGATTCTAATTCTTTGATTAAGTAACGTAGTTCATCTATGCTCAGTTTTGCGTATTTATTCGGAAGGGAATCTATCTTGACTGATTCCGTTATTTTTGCCGGAGTTTTCAAGGAATCAATAGCATCCAATTTGGATGATTCATCTTTTTTTTCTATGCCCAAAACTTTCACCTTGTAGTTATTCCTTCCTCGTTGAATTGTATTGAATTGTGCAAAAGATGAATGAGAAAAAAAGAGAAAAATAAAGGATAAAATAATTTTCATGCTGTGAAATTACACAATTTGCTGCAACTGAGTACAATCATGTTTATTGAAATTATATAATCAATTGTATTTTAGACAATTTGGTTCTATATAGCTTTATACATAGAACCAAAAAATATATTTTACCTATAAATATATAGGTTTTAGTTCACTATATTCACCACGTCCGAATTTAAATTTATCTTTGCTTTGACAAAGTATATAAATCAAACAATTATGTTAGATATTTTATTTCACCGGCAGGACTATCCATTTAGCATTCTGAAAGAATTTGGTTTAACCGAGCAGATGATAATGGATTTGCCTGAATCAGTCCACATTTCGTTGGAAAGAGGTGGTTATTCACCGCTTCTTCCTATCAAAATTGAGCAACCATTTGGATATACGGAATGTTATGCAAGATTCTTTCTGATAGACACAGAAGAAGGAATCAGCCTGATGTTCTCTCCAAAGCTGAAAAAGCTTGATTTGGACCAGTTCTCTGATCAGGAGAAACAATTGTTGCTTTCAGGAAAGACGATAGTTGCGGACATCATAGAGGATTATGAAAACGATGCAACTGAAACTCGGAAAATCAAGGCTTTCGTTCAAATTGACACAGATACAAATCGCGTTGTCTACACACCAACTCAAATTATAGGTCGAAATCTTAGTTCCATAGGACAGGAATTTGATTTGTCCGAAGAAGTCTTGGAATCTTTTTGGAACGGAGAAATCGCAACCGTCAAAGCCAACATTATCGAAGATGAAGATCCTGTTGAGATTTCAATAGGTATAGATTTGTTTTCGATAACCGGTGTGGAGGTTGTTTGCGGAAACGCTGATGACTGGGAAAGGACGGTTCACGCCCACATGCCTGAATACTCTTTTGGTAGTGATGGCTGTTGGATCAATAGGGATGGTAAGTTGTCTTATGTTGCAGACAAAGACTTTACCGATGATATTCTGCAGGCATTAGAACGACAATCTCAGAGAAACGAGCAACAAAACATTTTAAACAAAGAAGACATGATTGAAACCATCATGGAACAATCATCAACCAAATACCAGCAAGTTCGCCCATAAAAAAATAAAGCAATATGAAAAATTATCCCGATTACGAAACTTTGTGTGAAGAATATCAGTCAGGTAACATCTCTGCTGTTGATTTTGTAACTCAGCAATCTGATGAAATGACTCAGGAATACTATGATTTCTGTAAGGATGAATCCCTTGACTATCATTCAGAAGCAGCAGCCAAGGCTTTCATGGATTACCGCGAAGCCTTGTTTGAAGAGAGTATAGGAAACTAAATACGCTAAGATATGAGCATTCGTTCAGAAGCGATGGCCACCCGATACAGAGGAGAGTTATCGTATCAATTGCAAGATATACTCCACAGGAATGGAATGCGTGCCCAAGTAGCCTTGGAAAATGATAAGTTCGTCCTTATCGTCAAAGGCCACGATTCTCCGGTATTGGAATATCCGATTACAGAGAAGCAGTTTCAGGCACTTTCTGATGGTGGCTCAAATTATTCAAATAAAAAGGCTTATAATACATTCAACAGTATTGTAGGCAAGGATTTTGATGTGCCAAGTAGTTTTGTGGCAGCACGGAATGTAAACGGACTCGTTGCAATGGGTTTGCATGGCTATCGTGAAGTATATCCAGGCAACAGTACATTACTCCCCCCTCGTGCCGTACCCCCCGGTTATTTAGGAATGCGTCCCTCGATGCAAGATGGATTTCATTTACGCCGTGTTGGTGGTACTGTGATGGTTCCTGAACACTTTGACGGTCGTATTCGACCCGGTGAGCTAAAGAGTGGGGCTTATGGATATTACTACAAGGGTCAGCAAAAGCCTTCGGTTCAACGCGATCCTTTGGAAGAATTACAAGAAATTTTTCCACAAGTAAAAACAACTCCCCGACCAACGGAACCGGCAAAGCCCTACAAAGAGCTAATTACTTCACCGGTTTACTTCTCTAACGAGAAATGGCAGGAGGTTTTATCAAGCCACGGTATCATCATTGATGAATCAAAGAAAAGCATGACTGTGTTGTCAAAAGGAACTACACAGGATTTTGAATACAGTTTGTCTGATGATGATTTCAAGAAACTTACTGACAATTCTCTGAAGACTACGCCATTAAACGAAAGATTAGATATAATCAACCGGTACATTGGCAATGACTTCAATGAAAAAATAACAATGGATATGCTCAATAGCAAAGAAAGCATATCCATCACGGTAAAGCCTGAGTCTTCCACAGTTGAAATGCAACAGGCAGAAGGAGTATATACCGATAAGAATGTAAGCTTGAAACAAGAAATTGTGGAAGAAGCTCGCATGGCTCCAACTACGAATCCGGAAGAAGGATATGTAAACGGACAAGACTTGCAATCATTAAATGAAAGCAAAGGTTGGTATCGTGAAGGTAAGCATGGCCGAGAAGTTGAAGTCGGAGATATTTGGGTTGAGAAAATAGATCCTTCAAAAAATAATCTACAAGCTCTCTCTTCCAGTGTAAATACAGAAGAAAAGGGAAAACAGAAAGACAAGGATTCAGAAATTACCTACAAGATGAGTGCAGTCATCAACGGCAATGTTGTAAGTCATGAAATCTCAAAAAGACAATATGACAAATTCATGGCTGTAGATGACTACCAACGTCAAAGAATGATGTCTAAAGTCTTTGAAGAGGTAGATATGAAAACGCGCCCTGAAATGCGTGAAAAGTTCAATTTGGGAGCTTTCCTTGCAGCCGGACTAACCGCTCTGAGCGAGGCAACGTACTTAGGGGCAGATATAGCTCATAATATTTCCCATATCAAGGAACCCCATCCTCGTCCTGAAATTTATCATGAAGTTCACAAAACAGACTTTGTGTATTTCAAGCCCGGACTTGATAGACCTGAAGATTTGGCTAAGAGAGCATACGATGCAGGAGTCAATGCAACTCTAAACAACTTGGATATGAATCGAGGAAGGTAACAATATAAACTAAAAAATCTGCAATGGATCTGACATTTGATGATTTTCTTAAACGAATCGACATACAAGATGTACTCATGGATGCTGGCTATGTGTTTAATCGCAAAGACGGCATCCGTTATCCGTCTTACGTTCGTCCGGATAGTAATGGGTATCATGTAAAGGGTGACAAATTCATCGTTCATCCTTCTCGTCAAACATGCTTTCAACCTCCTGAATTTAAAGTGTATAACGTAATTTCCTTCATTACGTCACATCCTCACTTGTTCAGAGATTACCAAGACGGCATGGACCCTTACCGCTTGGTTAATCTTGTTTGTAACAGACTGTTGAACAATCCGATTGATAGGACAACACATCCGATCATCAAATCATATCCGATGATGAAGGATTTTAATATAAAGGATTATACATTGCAGAATTTCCAAAAGTACAATTTTGATAACATCAAGCAGTTCTATCCTTATTTCGTCAATCGCGGTATCAACATCAATACACAAAAGGCATTTGCAAATCATTTTATGTTGGCCACTTTGCACAAAGAGAACGGAACGTATTTCAAGAACCTCTCATTCCCACTTCGTATTCCGGGAAAGACCAGTTCTCAGCCCAATGATTTGAAGGATATTGTAGGTTTTGAAGAAAGAGGTCGAGCACGGTTGGATGGCAGCAGTGGATATAAAGGCAAGGCACGCGGAAGCAATTCGAGTGAAGGTTTGTGGATTGCCAGTCCGAACAATACTGAACTGAAAGCAGCTTCTAAAGTGTTGTGGTTTGAAAGTGCATACGATGCAATGGCTTATTACCAACTCAATTCAAAAAACGACAACACGCTGAACAATTCCGTATTCCTATCAACAGGAGGAAATCCTACGGTCATGCAATTTCGGGGTGTCATCAACGAAGCTTCCAAAGCTACACATCATTTATGTTTTGACAATGATTTGGCCGGAAATCAATTCGTTGAAAACTTCAAGACTGAGTTGAAGAATGTCCGAGAAAAGACGGCAGACATCAATCCGCAGTTGGTTGACTATATGCAATCGCTATCTAATCCGGACGATAAATTATCTGGGATTCCTGAATTTTTGCCCGAGGATTTATACAAAGCATACGGAGCATACGAAGCAGCTGAAGAAGAATGGCACTCTATGAAACAATGCGGTTCCATTCATCCTGATGATTTGAAGTTTCAAGCTGACAAAGCCATTGAACTCCGCGAAGAATTTAAGACCAAACTTTTGGCAGCAATTTCCCAAAAAGCAGATCAGCCAGCTTTTATCAGGGAAGTTCCATCAGATGGTTCCAAAGATTGGAATGAATTGCTACATAAAGTAAATAGCGAAGAAGCCAACAATCAAGAAGACTCAAAAAATGAGACAGCAGGTCTTGACATAGATAATGATGGCAACTTATCTGCCGAAGAATGTGATGAACGAAAAAAATATTCGAATTTCAAAAGATAATGAATAAAATAGGTCAACCTATCAGACTTCATCCTCAATGGCTGCAATTTATCGCCAGTGAAGGATTCATCATACCGATACCAATAGCCCTGATTTTTATTGCTGGCTACGATGGTTTTCCCTTTACTCAGCTTATTCCTCTATTGATGGGATTGAGTGGCATATTCATTATCGGTTTGATTTATCAATATTTCTACATTACCAAAATGATGTATGTCATCACTGATGAACAAATACAGTCTGAGCATGGATTGTTCTCTGTACAAAGGAACTATGTTGAATTGTACAGAGTCATAGATTACCGCGAAGACCAATCATTTATTCAGATGATTTTTGGTATCAAGACCATCACCATATACAGTGGAGATCGTTCCAATCCACAATTGAAATTGATTGGAATCAAAAATGATTTGGATTTAATCAAGCTCATCCGTCAGAGAGTAGAATACAACAAAAAGCGACACAATATATATGAGTTTACGAACAACCAATAAAAAGAAGGGAATGGAGGATTATCCTTCATCCCTTTTTCGGGATAAACAGGATAAGCGTCAATGGCTAATAGTCTCTTTGTTGGCCTTTCTATCCTTATTTGCTTTGAGTATAAAGGCCAATGCCCAGTCTTTCTATGGATTTTATGGCGTTGTTTCTAACGCAGGAGAACAAGCTCTTTTAGCTAAGGGCAATATGCAAATCCTTGATACCGTCCGAAGAGAAATAAAACATCAAACTAAGACTGCCGTCATCCAAAACGTAATGGCAGCGGAATTTACTAAAATGAAAAAGTGGGAGAAACAATACAACAAGTATTTAAAAACTGCCACGAATTTCGCTTCATCTCTCAAAGCTGCTACTCATATATATGATAGCGGAATGAGAATACTGTTGACACTAAACAAGCTCCGTAAAGCAGCGAGCAATAACCCACAAGGTATTGTTGCTACACTAAGCATGAACAACCTATACATGGAAACCGTGTTGGAGTTTGTCAGTGTTGGTAATTTACTGAAAAATACAATTGCTAAAGGTGGTAAAACAAATATGATAACAGGATCTGAACGTTCCAAATCTCTATGGGAACTGGAAGACCGTTTATCATCACTATCTGCACGTCTTTACCAATTGTACCTAAGCATTCGTCATTATACGATGGCCGATGTCTGGTATAGAGTGACTGCAGGAATGGTAGACAGGAGAAAAGGCGAAATAGCAGAAAGGAGTCTCAAGGAATGGAAGAGATGCGCCAAGGAAGTTGCAATATATGCTAAATGACAATGAAAAGATATATCTATATATTATTACTTGTTCTATCTTTTGGCATATACAGTCCAAAGGCTCATGCTCAGATAGACCCGGTTTTAAGCGGAATGATAATCCGTTTCACCAATATATCAACCAAGCAGTATCAAGCACAGATGGCAGCAATGTCTGCTCAAACCGAGGGCCATGTATGGCTTAAAGACGAAGTTGAATCCATCAATAATTGCTTGAAGGAGTTTGATGATTACCTCAATGATTTTAGAAACATCATAGCCTATGCAGCCCAAGCATACGGTTTTTATTATGAAATCAGTACGCTATGTAACAACATGGGAGACCTGACCCGGCAAATTGGCGATACACCTGTTAATGCAATCGCAGTAGCCTTACACAATAATCGCAACGATATATACTTAGATTTGGGAAACACCTGTGTTGGTGTTGTCAAGATTATCAAAGATTGCATAACTAAAAAAATGGATGAAGAAGACAGGCTCAAACTGGTTCTAAGCATTCGACCAAAACTGAAACAGGTTAATAACAAGTTGTTTCTGCTTATCAAGCTCGTCAAATATACCAACATGGGTCTTGTTTGGAATAAAATAGTTCAAGGAACGAGACCACATAACAGAGATAAGGGACAAATAGCGAGGGACTGTCTAAAGTCCTGGGAACTCAATGCAAATGGTGTGAAATCAAAAAAATAAAAGAAATATGTCTTGGTTATCATTAGCAACAAAAGTTATTCCTCTTTTATGGAAAGCAGGAGCGAAAGCAACATCTGCTCTATTTAGTAAAGGAAAGGATGTTGTATCAGCAACTACTTCAATGGCTATTCAGGGTACAAAGCAAGGACTTAGTTTTGCTCGAAATAACCCGAAAGTCACAGCAGTAGCAGCTGCTGCCACCTATGCCGGTTGGAATAATATAGGAACAAGTGATTCATTAGGAACAAGTGTCGGAAAAAGTCTCCGTGACGTAACGGATGGAGCTGGCGGTTTCGCCCACGATGTGGTAAATGGCTATACCGGAGAAAACACGGTAGAACAAGTTAAGGAAACTACGCAATCCGTAGTGAATGGAGTTACAGATTCAGCCAATGCCACGAAAGATGTATTAGGAGGAATCGGCAATATGATGTCTGGCCTGGTCAATATGATAGGAAGTGGTATTGGTGCAATTTCAAACATGTTCAATAATGTTGGCCTTGGTAAAATATCAGGTTTAGGCATTTTTGGTTTGATTGCAGCCGGTTACATGATGTTTGGCCGAAGCGGAATCCTCGGAAAGATAGGAGGAGCATTGATGGCTATGTTCATTCTCAACAGTACGACAGAAGCCAAGCAAAAAGAACAAGCCGCGACTCAAACCATGCAACAGGGAAATACCCAAGAAAATCAGCAACAATCAGCTATGCGCAGATAAAATTTAAAATATAATGAAAAAAGTAATTACCCTCTTATTAGTTCTAACCCCAACTTTGGCTTTTGCAGATGGCATTACCAATGGACTGGGTATAGCAGGAGATTCTATTTATAAGTACACCCCTGCTGTTCAATCATTAGGATATGTAATAGCCTGTCTTATCGGCATTGTTGGTGCATTCTCCATCTATTATGCCATACAGAATAACGATCCTCGAACCAGAAAAAAGATTCTCACCTATGCTGGTTCTTGTTTTACGATGGTTGCTATGTCAATCAGTCTTCCAAAGTTCTTCGCGTACCAAGAATCAGGACTGATAGCCGGAAACCAAGGAAACGGAGGAACTGGAGGAACCGGAAATCAAGTTGGTGGCGACAATTATGATGATATTATCACAGAAATACCACCATTGACTCATCCAAGTTGGAGACCTGACCCCCAATATCCTATAATTAAGCCCGGTGGGAATATGGGTGATATTACCATCATCAATCCTGAACTAAAGCCCATTGGTCCTGTACAACAAGGAACAATTCGTTCAAATATCTAATTGAAAATATAAGAATGGAAAATCAGAATATGAATCTTCAAAGTCCAAGTGGTTATGCAATGCCATTTGAACTGACTGAATCAGAACCGCTTGAAATCATCAAGGGATATGGTGGTAACGAAAAAGAGTTCAATCATGGAATAGATTTTAAGGTACGCCCTCGTACATGGCTGAAATCCCTCGCAACAGGAATTGTTTCGGGAATTTCCAGTGATATTCAAAAAGGATTCAATATCACTATTATATACCGGAATTATCAGCCACAAAGTAAAGCTGCCTATGAAGTAACATATTACCACATCAAAGAATCCATCTGTAAGTTTGGTCAAAATGTGAAGGCCGGAGACAATGTTGCAGTCTGCGATGAATATCTTCACATGGAGGTAAGGTTCAATGGTCAGGAAATCAATCCGCTTGAATTTCTAACAATGGTTCGCGACAACCTTGTGATGGAGAACCAAAAACAAATGAGCGGAAATAATCCGGAGGTTGCAACCCTTGATTTTGATGTACATACTCCTTACGATGAACATGAAAAAGAATTGAATCAAATGTATAGTAGATTCTTTGGAACGTACATGAAGGATATGTTATTCAACCGCTATCAAGTTCCAAGAGATACGGAAAACTCCCTACGAGACATTATACAAGAAGGTTCACGCTTAGGTGCCTACTACGAGCATATTCCAAGTATGCTGAACCCATTAGGTTTAGGTGAACGAAGCTATGGCTTAATCGGAAGGATCCAGACATTACTCATTCAGGATTTTCTCAATTATTTAGCCCTCATGCAAGGAGTCTTTCTCTCCTCCATGACAGAAGCCGAAAAAAAAAAGCTACTGACAGGGCAGTAGAGAGTCAGGGCGTTATTGATCCACTTGCCGAACTTGACATCGACATTCAAAGTTTCGATATAGAAAGAAGTGTCAGCGTTTATCCGGACAAAGACGGCATTGTATGGTGGACGAAAGCATGGTTCAATGGAAAAGCAAAAGGAGAAAGAGCTATTGAAATCACCAGAGAACTTGCCATTAAGTTCATACAGGACAATGTAACCAAAGACGAGTGGTTGGAAGAGTATTATCCGCAGCAAATGCAGATTCTCCATGCAGCCCTTGCACAGACTCGTGAACAAGTAATTCAACAGTTAAAACAAACTTATACTTAAATCATGTCATCAAGCAACATATTCAAGAGTGAAGTCCTTCCAGTTTTGAAGGAAGAACAGCACAAAATGGAAGAAGCCAAAAAGAAGGAACTTCTCAAACATCAATCTTCCCTGGGGAGAAATATGTTAGGCGGTATCGGTCCTGACGGTGGCATGACTGCTACGAATCTTTACGACAATACAATCAACATTACCGGTGAGTGGAACAAGAAAACGGCAGATGATTATTTAAATGCCGTAAAGGAGAGTTTATCGAAAAAAGGGATAAAGGTAACGCCTGAAATAGAGCAGCAAATGATTGACTATCTTGTAGAACAGAAGCTGCCAAAATCCACTTTTGAGTACATTGTATATAAGATTCAGGAGAGAAATTTTTTAAGTTCTTCTCTGTCAACCACCAAGACACCTCTTGAAGGTCATATTAAACAAGAAGCCGAAAAGAAATATGACCCCTCCATAATCACTGAATTGGTTGGTGAAACAACCGCATTTATATCAAATGCGATTGCGACTGTAGGACAAGGTGCCGTTGCATCATTTGTTGGCCAAACGATTCTGAATAAGGCAACATCATCAATTGATAATAGCGAGGAACAACAAAAGAAATATATAGAAGAAAAGAAAAAACAGGCAAATAAAGAAATTGCAGCTGCCAACAAAAAAGAGGTTTCTATACCTGCTTGGATGATGAAGCAAATGGGTATAAACAATATCAGCGAAGCCTCTAACAATCAGCTTATAAAAGCTCAGGAGTGGTCATATAAGAATGCGCTAAGTTATCGCAAAAAAATTCATGAAGCCGTTTCAGAAGGTAAGATAGCTGTAAAAGCCTCTGGGAAATCCGACTATATATCCCTGACTGAAGCTACCATTCAAGCCAAACAATATGAAGCCTTCCAGCATGCTTTGGAACATGAAATAACCAATCGAATGAATCATCCTCAATGGATGATGGAGAAGATGGGGTTCAAAGACATTTCCCAAGCAACCGATAAGCAACTTCACATGGCTGCACAATGGGCAAGTGACAATGCGAAAATGTATCGCAACAAAATCAATCAAGCTACATTCAATGGCCAGTTTACTGTAAAAGCTTCAGGTAAAAATGCACAAATATCTATTGATGAAGCTACGGCAAGAGCGATGCAATATGAAGCCTTTGCCAAAGCATCCAAGGCTGAAATCAATAATAGAAAGGTAGTTTCTCCTGTCAATTATGATCATATAGAAGAAGCGCAAGACAATGAAAACTCTATGACTACCTACAGTACCGGCAATACAGTTCAGCAGAACCAAACTGCAAACGCCGATTACTCAGGTTGGAACAACATGATGAGTGAAGTAGGTTTTAAGGGTAGCGTTGATACGATGAAAAACTTAGGTTTGTCACTTGCGAACTTACCCGAAATGCTTATAAGCCTCTTTTCAGGTAAAATGAGGAATGAAGGACTGACATCAGGAACTATATTACCCTTTGCTTTGATAATGTGTGGTATCTTTTCCAATAATCCAATGTTAAAGATACCATTACTATTGCTCGGAGCCACCAACTTGCTGAATAAGTCAACCCAATTTGTGTTAGAACAAAATGGTCAACAAAAGGAAGAAAAATCATCTGTGAACTATAAGCAGTACGCAGATGAACCTCTCGATCAAAGGTTGAAAAATCCGCAAATAGAGGGAAATGTATTACTGGTAGATATTGACAATATTCCCAGGATAGTAACCCTCCCCCCTACTGTAGTTGATGCTTACCGTAAAGGAGCCTTGCCATTGAACACCTTGGCCAATAAGATTTTAAATAGAGCAGACCAACTCGCTGTTTCTGAATCACAATCTCTACAAGCTTCAGAAAAATATGAAAGCAATCAGGTTCGTGAGCAAAGCAAAGGTCTCAGATAATAAAAATAAAAAATAATGGAAACTGAATATATAAAAAAAACCGGCATTGAAAGACAGAAAGAAGTCCTCATAGAAGCCTTAGAAAGAGCTGCAAAAGAAAACGGTTTGTTTCTCAACACCAATTATAAGCAGCAACCTCACTTTTATAATAAAGAGTTGCAAATTACGCCTGTAAACTCTCTCATGATGGCTATGCACAGTGACAATGGAGATTTCAAGTCAAACGCCTATACGACCTTTCAAAATCTCCAAGCCAATAATGCAGCTATTCGTAGAGGACAAAAGGGAGTTCCTTTCATTTGGAGCAATCTCAATGAATATGTTGAAATTGCGAACCCGGAAAACAAAATCACCAAGGATAGTTTCAACAAATTATCAGAAGAGGATAAAGGACGATACAGAGTAAATCCTAAAGAAAATGTATTTACACTTTTCAACCTTGACCAAACTACTCTACCCTTTGTTCACAAGGATTCATACAAGTCTCATATCAATGATACCGGGCAAACTGAACCGCATGATGAGAAAGAGCTGCGCATAGACATCAACAAATATATCCAAAAAATGAGGGAAAACCTCTTGCCTATCCGCAGAGATGGTATAGGTGTAGCTCATTATGATGCAAACAGAGACCTGATTCATATTCCGGCTCAGAAGGAGTTTGACACATATCCGGAATATGTACAGGCCGTAACTCGTGAGATTGTTCGTGCAACCGGTGTACCACAGCGTTTGAACAGAGAAGGAACAATGTCTTCTGACAAAGAGAAACAGGCGCGTGAGAGCTTGGTAGAAGACTTGGTTTCAGCTCACAAGCTTCTTGAATTTGGTTTACCTTCTAAATTGAAGAAAACAACGATTGAGAATGTACCATCTATCATCAAGCATATCAAAGAAACGCCCAATTATACGGAAAACCTTTTCCGCGACATCAACCGCGCTGTCGGCATGATGAAAAAAGCAGAGAAGGGAGAAAAAATCAAAGTCAATGAGCGCGAAGCTACGGAATTACTCAATGTTAATTCTCAGGAACAAACTCAGAGTAATAAGCAAGAAAATCACGATTCAAAAGCTGTTTCTTTTGAGCAAATTACCATTCTCAAAGATGATAATGAAAAATGGACTTTGGTAGCCAGGCCCAGTGAACAAAAACCTTTTGCAATCCACCCTTCCAAGCAAGATATAAGTTTTTACTTTGATTCACTGAAGAATCCGAACAAGGAAGAAGGAGTTAGCATTAGAACTGAACTTGCTCAAAAATATTATGGTATTTCCCTTCAACATCCCGAATTGAAAGTAGACATATTCAATACCGGAGCAACGCAGGAAAACATTGAAAAAATCGACCGTGTTAACGTCTTTAGAAGCAAAGACCAAAAAAACATGATCATTGCGTATGTTGACGGAAAAGCATTGCAACCCATTGAGCTAAACAAATCTCTTTATCAAAGATTTTGGCTGACAGATAATCGCTCTGCTTATAAAGTAGCCTTAGCAGCAAGCCTTTATGCAGAAACTCTCAATAACATTAAAAAAGAGGGAACAAAACAAACCCAAGAAGTAGAGCAGACTGCAAAAAAAGAGCAGAGTAAAGAAACTGAAGTAACCCATCATGCAGGGGAAAAGAATATTCCCCCCATCATGAAAGAGTATGAAAATCTGAAGAATCAGTATAAAGACACTGTTCTATTGTTTAGAAAAGGGAATCATTATGAAGCTTATGCTGATGATGCTGTTACCGTTTCCCAAAAGCTTGACTTGAAAATGGAAACAGACAAACATCATTACGAGGACTCAAAGACCCCTCTCCGAAGTACAAGTTTTAAACAATCAGAATTAGATGTATTCTTACCAAAATTGATAAGAAACAATCTAAGAATAGCAATTTGTGCCCCTATTGAGGAACCCCTAAAGATTCCGAGACCAACGCCCGAAGCTGAAACTCAAACTAAAAGTTTGGAAGAAAATGAAACAATTGTATCACGTTCATCAATGCACAGATAAATGGGAGTAAAATCATCAAGACAACAATATATTGAACAATATGCAGGATATGCCATGGAGCAAATGCGCAGATATGGCATTCCTGCCTCTGTAACACTTGCACAGGGAATCATAGAATCTGCATCTGGGAAAAGTACTCTGGCACAAACCGCTAATAATCATTTCGGAGTAAAAGGCACTTATAATGGCAACTATGTACTGGCTAACGATGATCGACCTAACGAAAAATTCAAGAAATATGATAATGTCGGTCAAAGTTATGAAGACCATTCTAAGGTTCTGACTGCTAATCGCTATCAAAAATATACAGCAAGTCTTTCTCCGGAAGATTATAAAGGATGGGCCAACGCCATCAAGAAAGGTGGTTATGCTACTGCTTCCAATTATGTATCAACCATTGTCAGTGTCATTGAAAGCAACGATTTGCACAAATATGACCAACAAGTGATGCAAGAAATGAAAGCACAAGGCAAAAAGTTTGGTGTTGAATCAAATCCCTTATCTTCCGATAATTCAAACGCGAAGACCACCAACACGGCCAACACCGTAGCTGTTAAAAGCACAGGCATGAACCTTCCACAAGGTCAGTACAGTATGCCAGTAGCTCGCGAAGAATCTATGTATATCACTTCTCCCTATGGTGAAAGAGTTGATCCTATCAACAAATCGCAAAAGCAAGTCCATCACGGAGTAGATATTAGAACACGCAAAGATGATGTCTTAGCTACTGAAAATAATGGTAAAGTCATCGGTGTAGACAATAGAACAGACACAGGTGGCGGAAAAACCGTTACAGTTGAATACGTCCGTGAAGACGGCAGTAAGACCCATGTGCAATATATGCACCTATCACAAATCAACGTACAAAAGGGTGACACGGTGAATGCCGGTCAGAAGTTGGGCGTATCAGGTGCAACTGGTACACGAGTGACTGGTGAACACCTACATTTGGGTGTAATCAACATATCAGCAGACAATAAAAAGACTTGGGTTAATCCGGCAGCTTATTTAGCAGAAATCAACCAAAAAGGCAATTTGAACAAACAAGCCTTATACAATGGTAAAGATTTGCTTGGCCAATATGCAGCCGGAGGTCAAGACCCAAAGACTGTTCTCCAAAACCAGCAAGGGGAAATGACTCCCGAGAGTTGGATGCAAAAGCTGCTTTCTTCCGGGGATGCTCAATTAGACAATGCCAAAGGGGAAGGTTTACTTGGTGGACTTTTCCAAATGTTGATGATGCTGCTTATGCTTAGCATGAAGATGGATAAGGAGAAAAGCAATGAGGAAAAAATGCAAGCTGTAAGTGATGCCATATTCAACAAGAAAATAGACATCAGCAGTTTCACACCCAACTTCAAGAATGCCCATATCAGTATAAACGCCAATGGCGCACCGGTTCTAACTGTCAATGACGGAAAGCAGGAAATTACCCACGAGCTGACTAAGAACGAACAAAATAAGATAGCCGGTATTCTCAACAGTGACAGCGATGATGCTATGAAGAAGCAAAAGATTACCAACATCGTGTATTCCATCACCTTCTCCAAGCAAGCATCCAATACATACGAACAAATAGAATCTCAGCAACAAACGCAAGAGCAAACTCTTCAACGCAAATAATAACCCTTTAAACTACAAGATATGATACGCGCAAAAGTAAACATCACTGGTACAATTACCAAAGAAGCCGTTGTAAGAACTGACAAAAATCACAATTCTTACCTTTCATTCATCCTCACGGTACGGTTGTCAGATCCCAAAATCAGCCAAAAGGAAGTGAATATATTTGTTGCCATGTACAATGGCAAACAAGAAGACCTTTCGATTCTCACTATTGGCAAACAAGTGGTCGTTTCAGGAGAAATGGATATTCACAAGAAAGAAGACTTTTCTTTTTATCTGAACGCAGAAAAATATGTAGTTCAACAACTTCAAAGCGTAGATGCTATTTCCGGTTCCCTCATTTTCAGAGGTCGTTTGAAAAACGACAATATCTATGAAGAGAAAAATGACAAGAACGGCAATCCCTATCTCATCTTCTCAGCTTATTCCTCAGAAAAGCATGGAGAAGACTTCTTCAGTACATGGGTAAACTTTATGCGTTTCCCGGAAAAAGGTGCTTCCATCGACACCATAAAGCCGGACTTCATGAAGCCCAAAGCCACAGTAAATATTATTGGAGACTTGACAATTTCCTCTTATGATGGCAATATCCGCATATCCTCTATCGTCAAGGAAATCTCTGAATATCAAAAAACCGAACAACAATAATAAAACAAAGAAATGGCTAAGTATCAGTATAAAAACAACGGTCCATCTGCTGAAGATAGAGCATTGGATGTATTTGCCGACTTAATGATTAAGAAGATTGAAAGTGTGTCATCAAACTGGCAAAAACCTTGGTTTACGAAAAACGCACTTCAATGGCCCAAAAATCTATCAGGTCGGGAATATAACGGAATGAATGCGCTGATTCTCATGTTTCAACAGGAAAACAAAGGTTGGAACTCCAACCGTTTTGCTACGTTTGAGAGAATTTCCAGTCTTAACTTTGACGATAATAGAAAGCCACTTGTTGACAAGGATGGCAACAAACTCCCTTTCGTTACAGTTACCAAAGGAGAAAAAAGCACACCGGTCATGTTTACTTCCTTTACGGTAGTCCATAAAGAGACCCATAATAAGATTAAGTATGATGACTACAAAAATCTCCCGGATGATGAAAAATTGAATTATAGTGTATATCCAAAGCTTCAGGTCTACAATGTTTTCAACCTTGACCAGACGAACATCAAAGAAGCGCGTCCCGAGTTATATGCCAAGTTCAACCAAGAATACCAAGAGGTCCAAGAGAACAACGAAAAGGAAACGAAGGAAATTCCTGCCGTTGATGCAATGATCAAGAACGATCTTTATGTTTGTCCCATTAAGCCTACCCAACAGGATAGGGCTTACTACGACCCTAATAAAGATACGATTGTAGTTCCGTTGAAAGAACAATTCAAAAATGGTGAAGCTTTTTACGGAACACTATTCCATGAAATGAGCCATGCTTCCGGAGCGCAAAACAGATTAAACCGTCTTGCCTCTGGAGATCATTTCGGCTCTCCCTCCTATGCCCGCGAAGAATTAGTCGCAGAATTGACCGCTGCCCTACTCTCTACGAGATACGGCATGGAAAAGAATTTGAAAGATGATAGCGCAAGGTATCTGAAATCATGGCTATCTAATCTCAAACAAGATCCTTCATACATCAAAACAACCCTGTTTGATGTAAAGCGTTCTGCCAACTATATTTCAACTCGTGTGGAATCTATCGACAACCGGTTGAAGCGAGATGGCGTAAATGCTGATTTTTCAGATATAAGGGAACAAAACAAGAAGGATTCTGCATTGTTTATCGCTAACGAAAATAAAATTGAAGACAAACCAAAGCAGGAAGAAAAAGAGGAAGAAAATATCAATACAAGCGAAAAAATAGAGAAAGATGCTCAGAAATCTGAGCATCAGCGATTTCGAAGGTAGTAATTTTGGTTCTAATTCAGAAGTTTTATTTACTTTTGCAGAAGATAATATTGCTTATATGTACTTTGGCAATACCCCTATACAGGTAGACTACGATACAGCTCTTTATATCTTACATCAAAAAGACTGTATGCCGAAAGGCAATGCTTGGCCTGAGACTTTTCCTTCCATCGTAAATCACACCAGTGCTGCAGCAGCCAGAAAGCATCCTGCTTTTGAAGCTGCAAAAAAAGGAGACTTTGAAGCTGCACTTACTCTTGTAAATGATTTGGTTAAAGAAGAAAAAGTTTACGATATTGCTCAAACATACCCCAATGCTCACATCATATACAATCATCGCATGAAAGGTGATGGTATCAATATGATTCCTGCAGCATACGCAGCTATGTTTGAAGCAGCAGGAATGCAAGTCGAACATAATGTTGTTGGAATAACCAATGTTTCACATACCGGGGCTTCCGATATTTCCCGGATTTGTAAAAGGATGCGTTATGAAGGCAATATCAATCAAGGAACTGACTATATCCTCTTAGATGATTTCATTACTTCGGGTGCAGAACTTCGGGATCTGAAAGATTTCGTAGAAAGCAAAGGTGGTCATGTTGTTTTGATTAGCACATTAGGACATGGAAGCTATAGTAAGTTGTCTGACATCAGGATTGATGTTAAATACAAGGAGAAACTTCTGAATTTAGGTATTACCGATAAAGATCTTCAGAAATATGGAATCGCTTCAAAAATTGATTGCCTCACGCTCGGAGAAGCAGCAAAACTCTCACGAGTGGTTGAGTGTCAAACAAAAAAACAATTTACGTCAAACCGCAGCGGAGTTCAACATCTTGACCAGAGAGAACGAGATTCGCAAACGATGGGCAGAGAAATTCAGGAACCCGGAACAGTATGCAAATCAGAATCTTCATCAAAGGTTCACGAAGAACAAAGCGAAACAGTAATGTCAAAACAAGTAAATCATCACAAATTAAGAAGATAATAATGAAAAGAAAATTTTTATTGGCATCCCTGCTGTTATGCTCAATGGCAGCAATGAGAGCTGAAGCCTGTTACAAAGAATGTCATATTGATGATGACAAGGAAATGAAACGCCTGACAACCCCATTGAAACCCACTTATTTAGAGGATGTAGTTTCAACAGGAGGTTGGGCAAGTAATTGGTTTCTTGAAGTGAAAGGTGGAGCTTCTGCCTTTGTCGGTAAACCGGTTGGTTGTGGCGATCTGTTCGACAGAATTATGCCCTCTTTAAACATTGGACTGGGCAAATGGTTCACTCCTGCAGTTGGAACGAGATTAGGTTATCAAGGTCTTAAATTCAAAAATGCCAATTTGGAAAAGATGAAATATTATCATATCCATGCAGATTTGATGATTAACCTTACCTCAAACCTACAACCCAATGAATATGGTATTTCCAAATTTGATGTAATTCCCTTCATTGGTTTTGGTTTTATCAATAACAGCTCTGCTACTCCCGGTTTTTTACAAGCAGACGGAACACCAACTGATAATAAACCCTTTGCCCTAAACTATGGTGTAGAATTACGATATAGAGTTTTTGACAGACTGCACCTTATCGGTGAAGTAAGTGGTATCTCAACCATGCGTCATTTCGATTGTGTAGGAACAAAGGGAAAAATTGGCGATAATATGCTGAATGTATCAGTTGGTGTTTCTTACACACTCGGTAAACGAGGTTGGAAAAGAGTCATTGATGCAGAACCCTATATCAACCAAAATAATTACCTGTTGGATCACTATGCTTATCAAGACCAAGCCAACAATGATAATGGTTTGAATACAACCGTTGTTTCTGATGGTAGTAATAACTATAGCGGTTTGAATGCTCTTCGTGAAAGACTTAGCCGTGAATCCATGCAAGATTCAATAGCCGGTAATAATCAGACGATCATTGCTGTGGGAGTTCCCATCCACTTCTATTTCAAGATTAACACCGCGAACTTAGTTGATAAGACCCAGCTTTCAAACCTGAAAGAAATTGCGAATATCGCCAAAGAGCAGAATTTGATTGTGCATATTTCTGCTGCTGCAGACAGCTATACCGGTAAGGCTGCTTACAACAAGAAACTTGCTGCAAAACGTGGAAATTATATTGCCAAGAAACTGAAAGAATATGGAGTTTCTATGGATAATATGAGAGGTGCGAATTTGGGAGGCATCAGTACATACGCTCCTGCTGAAGCCAATAGAACAACGATTATTCTGCTTACGACTCACTAATATAAAAGTCAAGTATGAAACATATAATCAAAGTATTTGTTTCACTCCTTTGCTGCAGTCTGGTATTTTTTACCAGCTGCAGCGAAAGTCCGGACAAACGAGCTGCTGAAGTGGCAGAAAAGGCTTTGTACAGCCTTACGGAAGCTTCCGATTCCATCAAGATTCTACAAATCAGTAAACCTGAAAGATTCTATGGTTTGAACTTCATCACACCAAAGGAACAGGAACAGCTATCTAACCGCTTATTGAAATACTCCAATCATTTTTTCGAAGAAACTGATTATTTCCAAAATGTGGGTGATATTGATGCTGAGATGAGTGAAAAGGTAAATCGTCAGTTAGATGCTATGCGAACACTTCGTCTTCTATGTGCATACGGAGAAATGGATAAGATCAATAAGAATCATGATAATGTACCGAAACCTTTCAACGGATGGAAAATAAAAATCACCTTTGAAACTAAATCTCCCAAAGGTAGTCCTAACCGTTCGGAATACTGGTTCATTCTCGACAAAAAAGCAGAAGTGGTTGTCAAATCATTTGAAATCCCTCTGTTATAACAAATTAGAAACACCTATCTAAGTAAATAGAACAATACTTTTTTCACTTTCATAATTCGTTTCAATGACCAGAGATTAGAAGTCTCTGAAAGGAGGTTTCTTCTCTCTGGCTTTTAAATTGTAACACCTTAACCAAAACTTAGTATATGATGAAGCGAAATTTCAAACTGAGCTGCATGGCGATGTTAGCCAGTGCAGCGATGAGCTGTTTAGGCAGTTGTTCAAGTGACGAGTTGTTGGATGGTACCAACAAACTCCCCGAGAACGCAATTGCGTTCAACGTGACGCAACAGGGCGCATTGAGCCGTGGTACGGAAACGAACTCTGGTAATTTTCAGAATCGTATTCAGGACTTTCAGGTGTGGGCCTACTTCGACAAGTCTGCTACCGGAACCGGTGTAACTCCCGGTGGCTTGTATGTCGGTGACAGTCACACGGTCGGTACGAAGGTCAATGGCGATAGCAATGGCGCATGGAGCTACGATGACGTGACCAAACAGCAATACTGGCCAGCTACTACTGCCCCATTGAACTTCCAGGCTATTACACCGTATGCTCACAGTTCATTCACTATTGAGAACACTCCCGATGTAGCAGACCCCAAGTTAGCCCACGTTACGGCCAACGTAACTGTACCCACTGCGGTAGCCGACCAGCAGGACATCATGTTTGCCAAGGCAGACGGTCAAACGAGAGAAACGAACTCTCAGACAGTAGGCTTGAACTTCCAGCATGGTATGAGCCAAGTAGTGTTCAATGGTAAGTTAGCTTCTGATAAGATTGAAGCCACCGTACACGGCATTGAAATCCATAACCTCCACAATACCGGTAAGGTAGGCTACATGGGAACGAATGCAGAGCTGCAAGCACAGACCACAGGCGTAGCAGCCACTACCTTTGCAGCCGGACTGGTAAGTGACGCAAAAGTAACGAGCAGCTCTCAGGCCACAGTACTGAGCGCAGCAGACGGAGCATTATTTATGCTTCCTCAGACGGTAGCGAAATGGACTACTACTGCTAAGAACCCGGTGCCCACGAGTGAAGCTGATGCAAACCACAATAGCTATTTGAAAGTAACTTGCACCGTGAAGGACAAAGCAAGCGGTGTCGTGTTGGTAAACAACGGTGCTATTTACATTCCATTGGACGTGAACTGGCAGCAGGGCAAGAAGTACAGCTATACTTTAGTGTTCGGCCAAGGCGAACAGGGCTTCAAGCCTGATGGTAGTCATGATGATAACTTGTTGCAGATTAAGTATAGCGTAGATGCCGAGAATTGGAATGCAGCTGGTAATGAAGATTTAGGTATGGGGGGGGGATTTGAGAGACCTTTACAGCCTTTGATTTATACGACCAACCGTGCAAAAAACATTAAAATAATTAACAAAGCGGAACTATGTAAATCCGTCATCTTCAATGGTAAAGAATATATCCAAACCGGCATGGAAAGTGGACCAATTACCATCTACGGATGGTCCTTCAACGAAGTTTATATCACCTTCAAGGATGATATTACCGACTTCTCCGAAGCCTTCGATGGTTGCGATGCTCTGACAGAAATTCCCGAGAATCTCTTTGCAAATTGCCCGAAGGTGAACACCTTCTTCCAAACCTTCGCTCTTTGCAAGTCTTTGAAATCAATTCCGACCGGTCTCTTTGCCCATAACCCAGAGGTCACTGACTTCTCCGGCACCTTCATGGATTGCTCGACATTGAAGTCAATTCCCGAGAATCTCTTTGCAAATTGTCCGAAAGTGACCGACTTCTCCTACACCTTCTATGGTTGCTCGGCTCTCACTGGTGAGAGTCCTTATACGATGATTGGCGATCAAAAGGTACATATCTATGAACGCAATAACTATCTCTATATTTTTTCGAAAATAGAAAATAGAACCGGCACCTTCTCTGGTTGCAACGGCCTAACAGACTTACAATCAAATTCTATCTGATTGGAAATAATAATATACTTCTCCCAATGGCAGAGAGCTGCCATTGGGAGTCTTACTTTATAACTTTAATCATACCCAATAAAGAACCATTCTCTACATTGTTTTTATTCCCTTTATTATATACCTTTGCAACCCGATAAAAACAGAACGAGATGAATGAATTAACAAGAGAAGAAGCTTTGCAAATTGCAGCAATGTACGGCTTAACAAGCGAAATTAAATATGCAATTGGCTGTGGCCAATCACCCGAACAGGCATTAAGAGACTGGGATTTATTTAAAGAAGACGAAATCGAAAGAATCTCCGAAAGTGAAGATGAAAAGGCTCCAGTAAAAGCCATCCAAGATTCAGCACCTGAAAGTGAAGTTGAAATAATATACAGAGAAGAGAGATACACAGAGCCGAACGAGGAAACAAAGGAGGCTATTGCAGAAGCTCGTGCAGACAAAAACTTGAAGAAAGTTGATATGAGCAGCTTTGAAAATTTCATCAAATCTTGTAGTGAAGACTTGAAGCGATACAAAACTGACAATACCATATCCGAAGAGGACAGTTTGACCACGCGCATTTGCAAGGGATTGCAACAGGTGAAGCTGATTGAAGAAGGTGAACTTCCAAGTAGAACCATAGAAGACCTTCTCGATGAGCTTTGAAATCATTTCGACACCTGACTTTGTCCGTTCAGCGCAACCACCATCTTGCACAATCCGTAGGGGACGCATCCTGCTTAAATACAAGTGCCGCTGGTATGGTGTGAACCTCATAAAGATAGACCGTTTTGCCCATGCGATGGCGGACAGCCCCCTCGGAGGGGGTGCGCGGTTTTTGAAGAGTTTTTCGTGCGTGTACACAAATGTGTACGTAAATTTACTATTGTGCTGAAAAAGAATTATCTTTGCAGCAAAATTAAAAGTTGTGATTATGAAAGCATTATCAGTTAGAGAATACCGCAATAATCTTGCGGCTTCATTTACCAGAGCGAGCAACGGAGAACCGGTTCTTATTCGCAGAAAGAACGAGATTTACGTACTTGTCAATGTAGGCAGGGAAGACCTCATACTTACCCCGGAGCTGCAAGCGAGGATAGAAGAGGCAATGGCAGAAATCAAGGCTGGAAATTGTACCACACTTAGAAGCCATGAGGATATTGACGCTTATTTTGAAGCTTTATGACATACACCATAATAGTTTCAAAAAGGTCGGATAAGGTAATCTCCAAATGGAAAAAGTCAAGCCCAAACCTGTTCAAGAAGTGCAAGGACATATTTGCGCTGTAAACCAAATATATAAATTGTTATGCAGATAGTTACAACACGTGAATTTCGTGCCAATCAGAAGAAATACTTCGAAATGGCGGAAAAGGAAACTATTTTTGTTTCTCGCCGGAATGCTGCTCCTATCGTTGTGTATGCGGCTACGGAAGAGGACTTTCCTTCCCGAGAGGAATTAATGGCAATCCAGAGAGGAATTGAGGATATCAAGGCCGGACGGACTTTTAAAATGGGAAAGGGTGAATCATTGGATGACTTCTTGAATCGTATAGAAGTAGAATGCAATGTATGAGGTGAACTACCGTTAAACTAAAGATTTAGCGGTAGTTCACTATCTTTGCACCGAACCTAAAAACAATAGATTTATGGCAACATTCAACTACACAACAAGAGAATTTAGGGAAAAGCAGGCTTTGATTTTGGATAAGGTTGATGCTGGTGAGGATATTATTATTCACAGAGGTATCAAAAAGTCCTATATGCTTGTTCCGGTTCACAAGGAAGATTACACAATCAGTGAAGAGTTCAGAGAGAAGATTGCCAAGGCAAGGGAAGATTACAAAGCTGGGAAAGGTATAACTTGCAAGACCATTGAGCAGTCCATGTCTTTACTTGAATCGTTGTAGCCCATGTATAGCGTTACATACAGCGATGAAGCCTTGGCTTCCATTGCGAAATTCAAAAGGTCAAACCCTGCATCTTTCAAGAAGATTACGAAATTCATCGAAGAACTGCACGAACACCCTCGTACCGGAACCGGGCATCCGGAGCCATTGAGAGGGTACGGAGGGAACGTATATTCAAGGGAGGTGAACAAGAAAGACAGGCTTGTTTACGAAATCTATGAAGAGGTCGTGAATGTGTTTGTGATTTCCGCAGAGGGACATTACAGCGACAAGTAAAAACAGAAAAAGAGTGAGCTATCGTAGTGTAGCCCACTCTTTTTTAGCGTTAGCGTCTGAATTCCCATGAGCGTTTCTGTTCTTTTTGCCGTTCTTGTTTGGGAGCTTCGGTGACTTGCGGAGCTTTCTTTTTCCCCTCTTGTTCTCTTTTCTTCCGTTCGGCTTCCTGCCGTTCCATTTCCTTGGGCGACAGAAAAAGGCGGTCTTCTCTCGGTGTGGAATAGTGTAGTATCACATCGGGGTCGCCATGGGCATACTCCCGTATCAGTTCGGCTACATCTTCTTCAAGCCCTTTGATTCGCGCCTGAGAGCCTTGTGAGCCTTCGCGGTACCTCTCATTCCCGAAATTGATTTTAGCCCAATAGGCGGCTTCTTTTTGGGCTTCTGCGGTTTTTTTGAGCTGCCTTACCTCCTGTTCCAGAGATTTGGCCTTGTCAAACCACAATCTCCACCGCTTTCCGATGTTTTCGGGAGTCAGGTCTTCCAGTTTCAAACGTGCGGCACTCAAAATAGCCTGTAAAACCTGTTTTCCGCCCTCCTGACGGCCTTTTTCTCTTTCGGTGGGGAGTTGTACTTCCAACTGCGTTATACGCTCTTGTAGGGCATTTTCCTTGGCTTTTGTCTTCCCTGTAACGAAGTCAACCGCGTGTTTGCCAACTGCTTTGATTGTATTGATAGTTTCCTCCTTGGCTGCTTTGGCTGTGTTGAGTTCCGCTACCTGTTCTTGTAGCTGCTTGGCTCGCTCGGCTTCGGCTGCTGCCTTGTATTGTTGTGCCGTTAGGTGTTTCTTCTCGCTGCTCTTTCCGCGCTCCATGCCCAGGACTTCGGCCGTGATGGTCTGCATCTCTGCCATCTTTTGGCGGTTCAGCTTGACCGACTTTCCTGTTTCGTGATTAGTCCAATCAAAGACAAGATGGGCATGGAGATTGGGATTCCACTCCTTGCTGCCTTTGTGACCTTCGTCCCGATGGATAGCGATTTGAAAGACCTCGATGCCGAGCCGATCGCGATAAGCATCGGCCAATCGGTGGAGGTCGGCCATGGTGGTGGAGGATTGGATTACGACAACACCCTCACGAATAGGGGTTGCCTTGGCTTGCATCTTCTGTCCTGTCTTGGATTGATACAGGGCTTTGATGTTGGCAAGGCGGTTGGCTTGTGTGTCGCTCTCCCAATACTGGTTGAGATGCGACAAATCCTTGCGCACATAGTCAAGCTGCTTCTCTCGCTTGTTGTGTTCTTCGCTGCCGCCTTTGACCGGCTGCACGTTGACGGAGGTTTGTTTTGTTGCCATAGTGTTACGTTTTAGTGTCGGGCTGCCATGGGGTCGGTAGGGGCTTGCCCCTACCCCCTCGGAGAGCACACAACCCTGCAAGGGTTATAGTGTGCTATATCCATAACTTGGATTACCCACGCGCGAAGATAGCGATTTTATCCGAAAGTAACAAGCAAAAGCCCCTCCCAATATTCCATCCAGCGGAACATCAGGAGGGGCGATTCCGTTACAGAAAAAGGTAGGTTATCTGCCCTTTCTTTCTTCGACTTCTTTAGCCCATTTCTTGGCTGCCGTCACGTCGAAAGGGTGTTCGGCAAAGTCTCTCATCCATGGCTCGATGTACGCATCGTATGCGCCTCGATTGACCACGTAGAACACCTTTTCTTTGAGGTCGGGTGCTGAATCATACAAGGGTGTATCGCCTAATTTGGCGCACAAATCTGCCACCTCTCGGAGCATCTTGCCAAACTCCTTGTAAGTTGCGAATTTTTCGTTCGATTCCATAGTTTGATTATGTTACACGATTAGACTTCTTTCAATTTGGTTTTGATAGCTCCAATGACATAGGCTTTTTCGCTTCGAGCTTCCCTTGCTCCACCTTTCAGACCTGCGAGGAAGTCTATGAAGTTGGGGATTCGGTTCTGACCATCGATGAGCGTTTTCTTGTTCCTGTTGATTTCGTCGGCTTCGAAACCAAATGAGTACTTGAGGTATTTGTACACCTCGTCATCAATCTGCAGCCGTGCCGTTACCTTGGCCATGCGCTTCTGTTCCTGTAGTGCCGGGTCTTCTCGGTTTTCGAAGAAAGTAGGATAGAAAGTCCACCCGATAATCTTTCTCCCCTCTGTTACCTCCTCGGCAACGAAAGAGAATGGAGAGGATTCATCAAGTTCAGCTTTGGCCACATCGATGACTTTTCTGCGAAAGTCATTTACTTTTCCGTATTTCCCTTGCAGCCCGAATCTCTCACGAAGTCCTTCAGGACCTTCTAATGGTACAAACAGAGGCTTTTTCTGCCCTGTCATTAGTTCGTAGAACCGCATCGAATAGACGCTTTTAAACCTCATAGCCGTTATCAGTTCGTACTTTCGATAGCCTTTGGTAAAGTCAAGGATGCACTTCCAAATCTCATCAAACACGAGAAAAGTAACAGTCCCCTCTTTCTTGGATATTTTGGGCTTCGTAATAATCGGAGTCGCAGTCCAATAGTTCTCGTCTTCGTAGATTATATGCTTCTTGCTAAGACTCAGAAATGCCTTTTTGGCGATTGTGTAGTTTTCGTCCTTTTCGTCTCTGAGAATAGACGAAGTCGGCAAGGTAATTTCCCTGCCTAATTGCACAGGTATGATTTTGTGCATGTGGTCTTTGATTTTCAGCCCTGCAATTTCATCTTGCGCACACTCCACCAATCTGTACATGATTCGCTTTTCGTAAGCTGTGAAATCGTACTTGGCAGCGGTGAAGATATACGACTGCATGATGTTTTTGTTCTCGGTTATAACTCGTGCCATGGATGTAGTTTTTGAAGTACTCGGCAAAGATAAAAACTAAATGCGACTTACACAATAGTAAGACGCATACAACATTAAAAAAGTCGTAGTAAAAGGAGTTTTGGAACATTAAAAAAGTCGTCGTAGGACATTAAAAAAGTCGTACTTAGAGGCCTTTTTCCTCGCATAATGCGCGCGCGCGAGGATAGACATAGATAGTCCATGTCTTAAGACAGAGACTTGCTTATACAGGTCGCTTGCGCTCCCACTTTCGGAAAAAGAAGAAAAAACAAAAGGGAAAAAAAGAAGCTTCGCCCAGGCGGTGGCGGACAAGACAACACCCCCTCGGAGGGGGGAGGGGGTGTGCGGTTATTGAAGAGCTTTTTTTTGCCGTGTACCATTTGGTGTCACCAAATATATTTATTATCTTTGCACCGAACCTAAAAACAATGGATTTATGGCAACATTCAACTACACAACAAGAGAATTTAGAGAAAAGCAGGCTTTGATTTTGGATAAGGTTGATGCCGGTGAGGATATTATCATTCACAGAGGTATCAAAAAGTCCTATATGCTTGTCCCAGTTCACAAGGAAGATTACACAATCAGTGAAGAGTTCAGAGAGAAGATTGCCAAGG
>OFMR01000263.1_pt1 | contig 39733 bp, 36 predicted proteins | sample 1541931 | NCBI WGS metagenome assembly OFMR01 (sample SAMN04209224, study PRJEB22552) | human gut metagenome | biome: gut; material: feces | host: Homo sapiens | place: USA: Oklahoma | reverse complement strand
CCGGGCGGATTCGGGACTTTAACCCGTTAGAAACGTGCGCCGCTAGGCGCACAAGAAAAAGAGATGTGAAATAACAGCAATTATTTCACATCTCTTATTTTTTTAATAATTTCGTTCTCTTCTGTTTATTTTTAGTCAAAAACTATTTAGCTGTCGGAAGCTTGAATGAGCTCTTTAATGAGACGATTCTGTTAAATACAGGCTGTCCATCCTTTGAGTCCTTGCAATCCGCGCAGAAGAAGCCATTTCTGACAAACTGGAAGCTGTCATAAGCCTTGGCCTTCATAAGCTCCGGCTCCACTACACAGTTATCAAGCACTGTGAGTGAATTTGGATTAAGATTTAGGCTTCCGTCCTCATTGTACACACCAAGCTCCTCATTTACGATATTCTCGTAAAGACGTACAGTTACCTGCTTTCCATACTCGGCTGAAACCCAGTGGATAGTTCCCTTGACCTTTCTGCCATCAGGACTGTTGCCACCCTTTGATGCCGGGTCATATGTACAGTGAATCTCTGTAACATTGCCGTTTTCGTCCTTCACACAGCTATTGCACTTCACAAAATAAGCGTTCATGAAACGCACCTCATTGCCAGGGAACATACGGAAATACTTCTTCGGTGGCTCCTCCATGAAGTCCTCTCTCTCCACATAAAGCTCTCTGGTGAAAGGAACCTTTCTCTTTCCAAGCTCAGGATTCTCCACGTTATTGTCCACTTCAAGATACTCAACCTGTCCCTCAGGGTAATTGTCGATAATCACCTTGACCGGATCAAGCACAGCCATCATACGAGGGCGCTTAGCCTTTAAATCCTCTCGGATACAGTACTCAAGCATAGCATAGTCAACAGAGCTGTTAGCCTTTGATATACCACACAGATCAACAAAATTCTGGATAGACTCCGGTGTGAAGCCCCTGCGTCTGAGCGCTGCTATAGAAACAAGCCTCGGGTCATCCCAGCCATCAACGATGCCATCCTCCACAAGACGCTTGATATATCTCTTTCCTGTTACAACATTAGTCAGATAGAGCTTTGCAAACTCAATCTGCTTTGGCGACTCCTCAGGAGAATTCTTAAATCCACATTCAATAACCACCCAGTCATACAGCGGTCTGTGGTCTTCAAACTCAAGAGTACATATAGAATGTGTGATACCCTCGATAGCATCCTCTATAGGATGAGCAAAATCATACATAGGATATACACACCATTTATCACCTGTATTGTGATGTGTCATATGAGCCACACGGTAAAGAATCGGATCTCTCATATTGATATTTGAAGAGCTCATGTCAATTCTCGCACGAAGCACCTTTGTGCCATCCTCGAACTCACCGTTTTTCATGCGCTCAAAAAGGTCTAAGTTTTCCTCAACACTTCTCTTTGAGTATGGATCCTCCTTGCCGGCCTCTGTGAGTGTACCTCTATACTCTCTTATCTCATCAGGTGTCAGATCAGATACATATGCCTTTCCCTTCTTTATCAGTCCTACTGCACACTCATACATCTTGTCGAAGTAATTGGATGCAAAAAACTTCCTGTCCGCCCAGTCAGCACCAAGCCACTTAACATCGGCCTCAATAGACTCTACAAACTCCAGACGCTCCTTGGTAGGGTTTGTATCATCAAACCTGAGATTGAACTGTCCGTCATACTTCTTTGCCAGTCCATAGTTTAAAAGAATAGACTTCGCATGGCCGATGTGTAAATAACCGTTTGGCTCCGGTGGGAATCTGGTCTTTACTGTCTTGCAATGTCCCTCTGCCAAGTCCTTCTCAATAATCTGTTCAATAAAATTTTTCGAAACTGTTGCCTCGTTCTCCATAAATGTTCCTCCGAAAATAATACTGTGTCCATTATAAATTCATCAGTTTACTTTGTCAATGAATTAGAAAAAGTAGTACATGTATATTATACGTGCGTATGTGTAAACAGATGATCCTGACAGTATTCCTTGTTGCCGGTGCACTTCGAGCAGTATCTGAATGTTAATTCAGGATTTGACAATTCTGTTCTGCCGCATATATAGCACTTGTGGCGTGAGATGCCACTGCCCGGGCGAGGTTCGGAAAACTGAGCCTTAAACTGAGCCTTTCTCCTCTTCTGGTGCACATTCTGTCTGAATGAGAGCCTGTGCTTACAGCCATAGATGAATACCAACAGATTTATAAGTGCAAGTACGATTTCTGAGCCGTATGCCAATCCAATCTGCCATCCAAAGCTCATATAGGTATACACATCATATGCAAACATCACGAAGTAAACAAGCACCATCCACTTCATCTTTATAGGAAGCACAAAGTAAAGCCTAACCTCTGCCTCCGGCATCAAAAGACCAAGCATCAGATACATAGCTATAAGTATATAGTACATAGTCAGATTGATGGATACATGTGTCACTGCAAATACAAGCATTCCAACTATATCATACAGCAAAAAGCCCCCGAAAAAGTACACATTCATCCTAAAAGAGCCAAGATATGACTCCATGCTGTCTCCAAGCGTCCACAGACAGAATATAAATAAAAGCTGTAAAAATGATATGCTGCCGCTCGGCACAAAAATCCAGCTTATAAGACGCCATACCTGTCCGTGCAAAATAGCAGAGGCTGAAAACTGCAGATAATAAAGGACAACATCTCCCTTTGTCAAAAGCAGCACACTACCTATCAGATTCGCAGCGATAAATATTCTAGTGATATTCGGAATCGCTTTACTTCCATATTTTTGTTCTAGTTTGTTAAGCCAGTTCATACATTTTAGCAGACATGGTTTTGATGCAATATAAAACCACGCGTCTGCATCCTCCTGTCATATTATTGCTGCCTTTTACACTATAGTGCAAAGGGCAGCGATTAATTACAAAATTTATTATGATAGTTAAATCATACTTTGTCAACGAGACAGCGAATTATTCACAAATTCTTTATAATTATAGTCATTGTAATTTGTCGATATCTGTCGTATAATAATCTCTGTTTTGAAAATTGAACTATTATATATTTTAATAAGAAGAAAGATATATAAAAACATATAAGTAATACATTATGGAGGAACCACTATGGAAAATAACAGCTTACATAAGTTGGGTATTGATATCGGCTCAACAACCGTCAAGATTGCACTTCTTGACGCCGATGACAATATCCTCTTTTCCGATTATGAGCGTCATTTTGCAAATATCCAGGAGACACTTGAGTCCCTTATCAGAAAGGCCTACGGCAAGACAGGTGACCTTTCAGTTTGTCCTATGATAACAGGCTCCGGCGGACTCACTCTTGCAAAGCACCTTGAGGTGCCATTCGTACAGGAGGTTATAGCTGTATCTACCGCACTCACACACTATGCTCCACAGACCGATGTGGCAATAGAGCTAGGTGGCGAGGATGCCAAAATCATATACTTCGAGGGCGGCAACGTGGAACAGCGTATGAACGGCATATGTGCCGGCGGTACAGGCTCATTTATCGACCAGATGGCTTCTCTCATCCAGACAGACGCTACAGGACTAAATGAATACGCAAAAAGCTACAAGGCCATCTACCCTATAGCAGCCCGCTGTGGAGTATTTGCAAAGACAGATATCCAGCCTCTCATCAATGAGGGAGCCACACGCGAGGATTTATCCGCTTCAATCTTTCAGGCCGTGGTAAACCAGACCATCAGCGGCCTCGCCTGCGGTAAGCCAATCAAGGGACATGTTGCTTTCCTTGGCGGTCCTCTGCACTTTTTGTCAGAACTTAAATCAGCATTTATCAGAACCTTAAATCTCGATGACGAGCACACTATCGTTCCTGAAAACTCTCATCTGTTTGCAGCAATAGGCTCTGCATTAAACTATAAAGACAACTCTGTCACCACACTCTCATCCTTAATCGACCGCCTCTCAAACGGCATAAAGATGGAATTTGAGGTGGCACGTATGGAGCCTCTTTTTAAGGATCAGGCTGATTACGATGAATTTACAACGCGTCACGGCAACAATCACGTAAAGACCGGTGACCTTTCTACATACAAGGGCAACTGCTATCTCGGAATAGATGCAGGCTCAACCACCACTAAAATCGCTCTCGTAAGCGAGGCCGGAGACCTTTTATACTCATTCTACAGCAATAACAACGGAAGCCCTCTCGCGACAGCCATCCGTTCTATCCAGGAGATTTACGCAAAGCTTCCTGATGATGCACACATCGTACACTCCTGCTCTACAGGCTACGGAGAGGCTTTATTAAAGGCAGCTTTAAAATTGGACGACGGCGAAGTTGAGACTGTAGCCCACTACTACGCAGCAGCATTCTTCGACCCAAAGGTAGACTGTATCCTCGATATCGGTGGACAGGACATGAAGTGCATCAAGATAAAGAACCAGACCGTCGACTCAGTACAGCTCAACGAGGCCTGCTCTTCAGGCTGCGGCTCATTTATTGAGACCTTCGCAAAGTCTTTAAACTATTCTGTTCAGGATTTTGCAAAGGAAGCCCTTTTTGCAAAGAATCCTATCGACCTTGGAACCAGATGTACGGTTTTCATGAACTCAAAGGTAAAGCAGGCCCAGAAGGAGGGCGCATCTGTCGCAGATATCTCAGCAGGACTTGCCTACTCAGTAATAAAAAATGCTCTTTTCAAGGTTATCAAGCTTTCTGATGCAAGCGACCTCGGTGAAAATATCGTAGTCCAGGGCGGTACCTTCTACAATGATGCCGTTCTTAGAAGCTTTGAAAAAATAGCAGGTGTACATGCCACAAGGCCTGACATCGCAGGTATCATGGGCGCCTTTGGTGCCGCACTCATCGCACGTGAGCGCCACAAGGCTGATTACAAGACAACAATGCTCACAATCGACCAGATAAACGAGCTCACCTACACCACAAAGCTCGCACGCTGTCAGGGCTGTACAAACCACTGTCTTTTAACTATAAACAAATTCTCCGACAACAGACAGTACATCACCGGAAACCGCTGTGAAAAGGGTCTGGGCAAGGAGAAGAACAAGGATAACATACCAAATCTTTTTGAATACAAGAACAAGCGTATATTTGACTATGAGCCACTTGACCCAAAGGATGCTCCACACGGTACAGTCGGCATCCCAAGAGCCTTGAATATGTACGAGAACTATCCGTTCTGGGCTACATTTTTCAAACGCCTCGGCTTTTCTGTAGTACTGTCACCACAGTCTACCAGAAAGATTTATGAGATGGGTATCGACTCCATCCCAAGTGAGTCAGAGTGCTACCCTGCAAAGCTCACACATGGTCATATAAGCTGGCTCATAAAACAAAATGTAGATTTTATTTTCTACCCGGCAGTGCCATATGAGCGCAAGGAGTTTCCTGATGCAAACAATCACTACAACTGCCCTATTGTCACATCATACTCTGAGAATATCAAAAACAACGTGGACGAGATTACCTCAGGCGAGGTTAAATTCATAAATCCGTTTATGTCATTTGAGAGTGAGGAAACTATCTCACAGCAGCTCGTAGCCACTTTCTCAAAGGGTGATTTCAATCTGCCTGAGTCACAGATTCGTGATGCGGTAGCCGCAGGCTGGAAGGAGCTTGCCATGACAAGACTTGAGATACAGCGAAAGGGCGAGGAAGTGCTCGACTACATGGAAGACACCGGACGTCGCGGAATCGTGCTCGCAGGCCGTCCGTACCATGTGGACCCGGAAATCAACCACGGTATCCCTGAGCTCATCACAAGCTATGGCATCTGTGTGCTGACAGAGGACTCCGTATCCCATCTGGGCGAGCTTGAGAGACCTCTCATCGTCATGGATCAGTGGATGTACCACACCAGACTGTACTCAGCAGCCAACTTTGTAAAGACCCGTGATGACCTTGACTTAATCCAGCTCAACTCGTTTGGCTGCGGTCTCGATGCTGTCACAACCGACTGCGTAAATGATATCCTGACAGGCTCAGGCAAAATATACACCTGCCTGAAGATCGACGAGGTAAACAACCTGGGCGCAGCAAGAATCCGTATCCGCTCGCTCCTTGCCGCCATAAGAGTCAAGGAAACCAAGCATGAAAAACGTGACTTAAAACCGTCTAACTACGAGCGTGTTGTATTCACCGAGCAGATGAAAAAGGACAACTACACCATCATCTGCCCTCAGATGTCACCTATACACTTTGACCTTCTCGTGCCAGCCTTTAAGGCAGCCGGCTACAATATGGTCATACCGGATATCCCTGCAAGGGAATGTGTGGACGTGGGACTTAAGTTCGTAAACAACGACGCCTGCTACCCTTCACTCATTGTCGTAGGACAGATTATGGCAGCCGTCAAATCAGGCAACTATGATATGACACACACAGCCATCCTCATCTCACAGACAGGTGGCGGATGCCGTGCAACAAACTACATCGGCTTTATCCGAAGAGCCCTCGAAAAGGCCGGATATCCTGATGTGCCTGTTATCTCAATCAACATGGTAGGTCTCGAGAAGAATCCGGGCTTTAAGTTTACTCCAAGCCTTATCCAGCACGGACTATATGCGCTTGAGTTTGGTGATATCTTTATGCGCTGTCTCTACAGGGTACGTCCTTATGAGAAAGAGCCGGGAAGTGCCAATGCACTCCATGAGAAGTGGAAAAAGAGAGTCATCGACTTTGTCGGCAACACAAAGATGCTCTCTCACAAGAAATACAAAAATATGTGCCGCGAAATCATAAGGGATTTCGACAATCTGCCTATGACAGATGAGGTTAAGCCGCGTGTCGGCGTGGTCGGTGAGATTCTCGTCAAATTCCTGCCTGCAGCAAACAACTATGTGGTTGACCTGCTTGAAGCTGAAGGAGCCGAGGCTGTAGTGCCTGATCTGACTGATTTCTTACTCTACTGCTGCTACAACACGAATTTCAAGGCTGACTATCTCGGTGCTTCTAAGAAAGCTAAGTTTATGAACAACCGACTTATCGCCTTCTTCGAGTGGCTCAGAAAGGATGCAAGGGACGAGCTGGCTAAGAGCAAGCATTTTGAGCCAACCGCTCACGTGCAGGATCTCGCAGAGTATGCTTCTCCTATCGTTTCGTGCGGTAATCAGACCGGTGAGGGCTGGTTCTTGACAGGTGAGATGCTTGAGCTCATCAATGAGGGTGTCACAAACATCATCTGTGCACAGCCTTTTGCATGCTTACCGAACCATATTGTAGGTAAGGGAGTTATAAAGAAAATCAGACATGATCATCCGGATGCCAATATCGTGGCTATCGATTATGATCCGGGTGCTTCTGAAGTAAACCAGCTGAACCGTATTAAGCTGATGCTTTCTACGGCACAGAAGAAGCTTAAGAAATAAAAAATTCGCCCATGCATTCATGCATGGGCGTTGTTAGTTTTCGTATGCAATTCTACAGACTCTAAGCAGTTTTTTAATTAAGCTTGGATTTAATTTCTTCCATCCTTGTATCATCCAGCTTATAAAACCTCTTAAATACAAATATGCCCACAATGAGCAGGATAACAGACGGAATCGTCATCCACATACGAAGAGCATCAAGTGTATCCTGTGTCTGTACTGCAGCCGCGGTATCCAGATGAATCCAGTCAACCACCAGCCCAGCCAGAAATACCGCTACACCGGATGCGAGCTTTACCGTAAATGTCTGCATTGAGAAAATGACCGACTCCTCTCTCGTGCCATTCATCACCTCACCATAATCAACAGAATCCGAAAGAAATATAGTCATGATAACATTGAGCATACCGTAGCCCAGATAAATCAAAATACCCGGCAGGCAGAGTATGTACCAGCTCTGCGGCGTGTAGAGCTTTGCAAATGCCATGATAAGTATCACCGCAAAGCCTGCTATCTGAATAACAAATCCTGATATAAAAAGCTGGCTTTTGCTGAATCTCTTGCGAAGCAGCGGTATAACCATCATGACAAACACCTGTGCTGCAAAAGCAACTGCAGCAAATATAGAATATGCGCCCTCGTTTCCCACATCAAACCGGAAGAAATAAAGCACAAGGTTGCCACAGATATTGAGTGATGTATACACGAGAATGATTGATACCACAACAGTCATAGCCTGGTCGTTCTTAAATAAGGCTTTAAACATATCGGATATCTTTCCCGGCTTCTCATCACAGGCAACCGGTCTTTCAGGCACACATGCCACGCATACAAGCTCAGAAATCACAAATACTACCGCTATAATAAGTGCCCACCACTTAAATCCAATCCTGTAGTCAGCCATAGAGCTTCCTGCACCAAGAATAGGCACCACTGTCATCGTGAGCACCGTAGGGATAGCATCTCCAATGCCAGAGCATGTCCTCGCAAGCGATGTAAGCTGCTCCCTGTCGCTGCCCGGCTCAGTGATTGCGGGAATCATAGACCAGAACGGAATATCCATAAGCGTATATGTGATGCCCCATGCAAAGTAAAACACTGTAAGCCACACTCTCTGCGCTGAATCACCCATAGACTCAGGAGTGGCATATAAAGCATATATGGTCACGGCATTGAGCACCGTGCCGGCAAAAATCCAAGGCCTGAACCTGCCCCACCTGGTACGCGTCTTTGCTACGATAATGCCCATCACCGGGTCATTGAACGCATCAAAAATCCTCGCCGCCATCATCACCGTGCCGATAAACACACTGCTCATCCCAAGCACTACATTGTAATAGTAGAGCAAATACGATGAAATAAGCATATACACAATATCTTTTCCGAAGGCGCCAAATCCAAATGCGCACTTTTGTCCTGTTTTAAGCTTCATAGAAATACCTCCAAAATAATCAGCTATCCCAGCCTCTGGTATAAAGTAAAAATAATTTACAGCTTCTCACCAACCACCCTGCACCGCTTCCTGCAAAAAGCAATGCCATAGGCTAAAATATCACACCGCCCCTCATCCCGCAGAGCCTCATCATAGCGCTTATTCTTAATCTGTGCCATAGCAGTCTCGCATGCTGCGTCAAGCTCCTTCATCTCCTTAGCATACTTCACCTCTATAACGATCCCAGCATCCGGATCCTCCGGCTCAATCAAAATATCACTAAAGCCATCTCCCGACTCACGATTGGACTGAATCAGCCAGTCCGAATTGCTGCCACGCAGTAGACCGAGAAGTAAGCCATGATAGAAATTCTCCTTCATAGCATCAGGCGCCTTGGTATCGAGTATGCTAATCATGCGGCTCATAACGATATTAAGCTGCCTGGTAATCTGTTTCTCATCTTTATCCAGAATTGCCTTTGATAAAAGCTTCATAGTATCATCATCATTTGCAACAACAGCCTTGAACCACTCCTGAATCTGGAGAATAAACACCTCACGCACCTCTTTATTAGGAATCACAAGCTTATAGGCATAGCTCTCACTGTCAGGCACCTTGACCTCTCCGATTTTGGTGAGATAGCCTGTGGTAAAAAGCACACTCCACAGATTGTCAATAGTATTGTCAATCTCATCATATGTCAGATCAAGGCGAAGCTGCTTCTCTACAAATCCGCCTGCCACGAGCTTTTCAATCTCATCCCTCGTGGTCTGGTCAGCCTTGTCCACAAAGCGCTTCACCATATCGTTGCCACTACTGTTAATCCAGAACGCACTCGGTCTGGCTGACGGATCTGAAACAAGCTTCTTGGCAAAATTAATCACATCCCACGGACAATAAATATCCGCATTACCAAAATGATAGCCATCATACCATTCCTTTGCATCCGGGTACCTCTCGCTCCTGTCATAGTCTAAAAGCAGCTTCATAACCTCATCATCAGTGAAGCCAAACTGCTCATCATGGTCGATATCCACAATAGAATTGATTTCAAAATTGTTGAGACCTGTAAAAATACTCTCCTTTGACACACGAAGACAGCCTGTAAGCACAGCAAACTGTAAAAACTCATTGGTCTTGAGCGCCTGCCCGAAAAGCCCGCTGATGAGAGAAACCATCTCCTTGTAGTAGCCATTCTGAAAAGCCTTGTCGAGTGGAACATCATACTCATCTATGAGAATAACTGCTTTCTGACCATAGTGCTTATACAACAGCTTTGAAAGCATTCGTATACTATCCTCAATATTGTCATCCTGCCCATGAAGCATCTTTGTAAACAGTGTTCTATCCTCATCAGTCAATACATCACTGGTCTTCAAATAGTAATGTCTGTCAAGCTCATCCTTTAAAATAGCACACAGCATACGTCTTGCCGTAGTAAAGTCTAAACCCTCCACACCCTTGAATGAAAGAAATATAACAGGATACTTCCCCATATGCTCATCACAAAGCTCTTTATTGCCTGAAATATATAAGCCATCAAACAAGGTCTTATCTGTGCCTATCTCAAAGAAGCTTTTTAGCATGCTCATATTGAGAGTCTTACCAAAACGGCGAGGGCGGGTAAAAAGAGTAACCTTCCCCCATCCCTGTAAGAGCTGCTCAATAAGCCTTGTCTTGTCAATATAATAGAAACCCAGTTTACGAATTTCCTCAAAATTTTCAATTCCAACCGGTAACTTCAAAGTACTTGCCATAAAAGCCTCCAAAAAACAATCCGCTATACTAAATACTAGTATAGCGGATTGCCATGTAAAATACAATTTAAATCATTGCATTGTATGCACAATTTATTCAACGGAATAGCCTACAATATGTCCAACCCAATCTGATGTTTCATTCTATGGAGATGATGAGCAATGTGGCAATGAAATGAGCAGTTGCCTGACAAAAATGAGAGCTAAATTTTGACAAGGTAAGGAATCATAAACACCCAACAAATATAAGCCACTACTCATTTTATATTACCTATTAAAAGCTATTTTGCCCATTAGGTCTTTGTACTCAATCATCCTTTTATTTGTTAATACCAAATCTTCTACAAGCACCGAATATTCAGGATATCGTTTTTGAATTTCTTGTGGTGTCTCAGATTTTTTATTGTTTTTTTTAATAAATTCATTATTGTACCATTTCCGATATTTTGCCTGCCACTTTGTTAAATGCGGACGTAACCCCACATTAAGCACTCTTTCAGTAAGTTTAATTAAATCATTAGAATACGGAAGTCTGCTAGCTGGAATATCCTTCAATAATTCCCTTGCAATCTTAAAAAAATCATACCAAGAGTTATACACTTCAGTTATAACATCATTTTCCTGATCAAACGGTAACCCTATTTTTCGTGTACTTAACTCCACCCACAATTTATATGCGACTTCCTGATCCTTCCTATTATATTTTAGTTTAACACTACTGTTCCTACCTATACCTAAAATTATCTCATCAAAAATTATACAATGTTTATTAGCTATATTTACGACTCTTTTTAATATAAATGAAAGAATTAAAAATGCTATTATTAGAACGATTACTGCAACCCAATTAAACCTTACATATATAATATTCCATCCATCTAATCCAACGTCAAATATATTCATTATATTGTTCATGACCCTTCTTCCATCACCTTTCACCTTCAAATCTGGCAAAGTTCTTTATTTTCTTCCACATAAAAGGCAAACCTTGCTGGCCAAGCTCATACTTTTTCTCAACCCAAGCTATAGTATCAGCACAATCGGAATTTTGATATTTTCTGTATCCTCTTCCAGTTGCAACTACATCTGAAAACTCCGGTGGAAGCGTTATAGCATTATCTCCGAAATACCAATAGTGAAAAGATATCAATACCCTATCTATTCTCGTATCGTGAACAAGATTATTCTGGTTTATCCCATCAGCATAACTATGATGTGAATTTTCCTGCATCCATTCACCATCAACATGATGATAAATATTATCACCATAACATTGCTGATAATTTCCATCAAAACGAGGCCTTTTTATGAAAAATCTTGAATCATCCCAATACTCATCAAACGTACACACTTCATCAACCTGCATTAAAAAGACCATTTTCTTTGCTATTTCAGTATGTGCACTTCCAAATCCAGCTACCCAGTCTCCCTTTAATGCATGTTCTCGAATCTGCGGCTTGCAAGTTGCTAATGTACAAATATTCCAAAATGGATTTGGTGCAAATCCATAATCTCTGGTAATTACATATGAATACAAATTCATCTATTCATCTCCTCTTTCAGCAGGTTACTCTTTCCGTGGCCCAATTTCTGCCAGGTCCATTCCATGTATTATCTCCGGTAATTCCCGAAATAATGCTTTCTCCATTCCATTTCTGAAGTGAATTCCCATATTTATTCAACGCTTCTGGAATTTCACTATCACTTTCGCCTTGCAAATACACTCCAACAATTCTTTTTCCCTTACTTGCCGCATGTTCTATTTCCCAATTTACATAATCACTTTTACTTGTATTCTTACCTATTAATACCACTGTTGTTCCAGCCCAATCAATTCGTGGCCGAATAAGTGATTTTATATATTCTTCATTATTGGCATTATTAGGATTTTTACTCTCATAAATTGAGCTATCCTTCATTTTCAGGCCATGCCTATCAAGTAACGATTTTAACTTTAAAATACTATCTGCATCAGTATGATAATGCGAAACAAAAATATTCTTTGTTTTATCCATATTATTATCCCCATAATTCTTCTCCCGGCATTTGTTGGAAACAGTATTCAACAAACGCCAGCATATTCGTTTCTTTAACACCATCGATTTTCTTGGCAAATATTCTAACCTGATTTACCGTATCAATACTTAAAGGCTTGGTATTAATCGGAAAAATCTTTGTATAATATGAACCTTTTTGTGCATCAGGAATCCTTTTAACCATTATTCCAGATTTTATCATTACGTCCTCCAAATTTGTATCATTATATAAAGGAACAATATAATCTTTTAAAGGATGACCATCAAACAGTTCTTTGGAAATATATTTCGATCTTGTAATCTCATCACAATCATCTGTATCCATTATAATAAAAAGTTTAAAATTAATTAGGCGTTTTGTTTTTCTATCATATTCCACAGAAAACTCATCTGCAAATGCTTTAAGTGTCCTAAACTGCTTTTTCATAAGATATTCTGGTAATCCATTTATTTGAATACTACCACGCCCTTTATCTTTCGCAATAATTTTCACCGGTAAATGTAAATTCGTGTAAATATACTTTACTAACGCAAACTCCGATTTTCCATGAACAATAACTGCACATCTCGTATAATTCAATGTATCATGAGACACTTTTAATCGCCTCCTTCTACATTTGACGAATCATCCAGCTCCTGTAATATTGTATCGTAATCCAATATATCTACAATTGGCACCCCACCAAACAGGCCTTTTAAATACATAATTCTAGGATTATTTGTTCCCTGAATTCTTGGATACTTATCTAAGCACTTCACCTCTTTATTTCCCTGATAATCAACATTAATCAAATATACCGATTTAATATCAATACTCTCCAACATATACGTATTGTGTGTTGTAATAATAAGCTGTCCTGTTATATCGTCTATCATTGATTCCAATACATTCTTCAAAAGTAGGTCATGTATTCCATCATCTATTTCATCATAAACAACTGTTACTCCACAAAACGCTCCCAATAGAGAACGGATAATATCAATAATATGCTGCGTTCCGGCTGATTCATTATCAAAAGAAAGTGTCCTGATTTTCCCACCAATCATCTTCCTGACAAACAATTTATACAGAATTACATCACTATCTATTTTCCTGTCATAATATACGTCTTTAATATCAGAATATGCCTGCGTAAAAAAATCACGAATAATCCTTTCAGACCGATCCAGTAAATCTTCCTTATCTTTCTTAATTTTTCCTTCTCTCAAGTCTCTTAACACATTTGCAGGTTTATAAGAATTTACTTCACTACCAGAAGACGATGATTTCTTACAATGAATTGTAGTATCCTTTAGCATATCAATTATATCAAATACATAGTCTAAATAGCTTTCTTTAATATACTCCTCATTCTTCTCCTCTCTTTCCTTATTAAAGATACTCAATAAGGTATGTTTACCCCAATATTTGCTGATTTCATCCCTAAGTTCAAGCTCAATCTTCTTACTCTTGAATAGTTTGTTTGAAAAATCTATTTTCGGATTTTCTTTTGTATAATCTATCTCATACAAAACGCCTCTCTGTTTTCCTGTAAAATAATAAAGCTTTTCATATAAAAACCGCTCTTTAAAAGACATGATATAATACCCCTCATGCCCACTAGTCTGGAATCCATATTCAACTTGAGTTGCCTCATCACATTCAATCATTCTACAACTTTCAATGTATTTTTGGATGTTAGAGCTTTTAACAAGCATCTCCACTATCTCTTGTGGAATATCTTTCTCTTTTGCAAATTCAGCTATCCTTCCAGTTTCACCTATCATATAAAAAGATTCAATAGACTTCCTTAGCAAGTCAATGCAGGTAACAAAATTAGACTTTCCACTACCATTTTCACCATAAATGGAAATGAATTTCTTCGCACCCTTTCTTCCATTCCTAAAATCAAACAACACATCCTTAAATGACATAAAATTATGCATCTTAACATAAGTAATCATCTCCTGCACCTCCAAAGTCATAGTAACACCTTTCTGTGATATAGTCAACACACTTCTTAATATTTGTTGTTTTTTATATCAGTATATTCAATGTTTTTACTTTTATTCTCTATAACTTGTCTTTTATGCAGCAAACCCTCAGTTTACACATTATGTATAAACTGAGGGTTTACTCAACGAAATTCTTTTATCTTAGCTATAATTCTATCATCCAACATCATTTGATTTGAAAGTAATCCTGCCACAACACACGTATACAATGGCAACGAACCTTTTGCGTACCATAATAAATCTATACCAAATATATCATGAACCATTGATGATACGTTAACCCCTAATGCTTCATAACTAAATGTGCGTATATCAGGATGTGCACAGGGTTCATTCAATTTTTTATGGCATGGTTTGCACAGTCTGCAGCTTCCAGTAGATATATATTTTTCATCATCATCTTTACAAGCCCTTAAAACCTTATCGATTCGACTTTTCAAGATAGAATTAGCAGCTTTAATCTTTAAATAATCTTGTTTTATGTAATCAAGACTTGACATATCTAATCCTAATAAAACTACACAAAGTTTTTGATAGTTTTTAGAAAAATCTTTATATGCAGGCGAATATGGTGGACATGACCACTTGCTTGAATAATTTGGGCAACCTACTTGACATAAATTATCAAAGTACTTTTTATTGCAATACGATAATATATCCTTCGCAGAGACAGTACTTACCTTACTCCAATATGGCACCTCTCCATGCGGAGTTTTAGCAGTTAATCGTAATTCACTCAGACTGGTCAATAATCTCATATGTATTACTATATTCTTTTGAACTGCTTTCTAATTTTTCTACCATATAAGGTTTAAATATCTCTTCAAAGTATTTAACACCAAATTTATTTAGTGCCCTTGGAGTATCTCCTGATACTGTTATGGTAAATCTAGGTCTATCATCGTATGATATGATTAGTTGAACTACAAAATTTACCGATTTTGTATTTTCGAAACTAATATCACATTGTTTTTCAAAATTAAAGTTGCGCCTAATTGTATCTTGTCCATCTCTGAAAATCTCTTTATATCCTCTGCATTGCTTATATAAGCTTAAAAATGTATCTCTTAAATCACTTTCATTTTTAAACGAAAACTTCTCTTTTGCCTTAAATGAATGTATTTTAATAGTTTCATCTCTATGTTGGCTTTCATGAACGTCAAATGATGGAACAATAGAGCAAAACTCATATGAAGAATCCTTATTAACGTATAACTCAGAAATTCTTTTTCTTCCCCATTCCTGTGCATCATCCACAACAATTAGTAAAAAAGAAAAACTCAACATGTCCAGATGATATATATCTCTACACGTATGAGATGCCACAGCTCTTAATATTTCACGATGAATATAAAATTGCCGTGCTTCCTCCTGTCCAAACTGATAGTCCTCATTAATATTGAAGTCAGACTCAAGGAAATAGCGTAGTAATTTATATAATATGATGGCACTCAATATACCATGATTATACCTTTCCAGAGACTTTTGAAATTTATTATAATATTTGGGCTGTATTCTGGCAACATACCTTCTTTCAATTTCATCGCACTCTTCCTTTGGGCACTTATTATTTACCTCAATCATTTTCGAACTAATAAATCTAACCACAAAGTCATTCATATTAGTTTGAATACCATTAAATGACAAATCCATAGACACCGTTGGATTTGAAATAAAACACTTCATCATATCCTTTGTACGATCAATAATACCCTGAGCCTTTTCCAAAGGATATCCCAAATCATGTGTAAGTGCTATCATTGACCATATACTAATCTTTTCAAAACAATTAATCTCAACATCTCGCTGAATCTCAATTTTTTTTAAATATTTTCCATCGTCATCAAGTAAACACTGTAATCCCAGAAGCCAAACTCTAAATACATGAATGACATGATCTCTGTAGTATTTTCCCCCACCATAGAGCATAGACTCAAAGCTAATGTACTTATCGAAATAATCGCTGAGCTCCTCTACTCCATACGCAACAGGATGCTTTGAAGGATATTCAATATATGGTTCCCGCGTATCAAAATAACGTAAGCATTTAATTGATTTTTGTATAACCAACTTCCAAATATCTTTTATATCATCTGCAAAGCAAAATATACGATAATCGTCATCCTCATCACGCATTTTACTACTAATCTCTTTTAATTTTTCAGTGACCGTACAGTCTAACGGATGTTCAATCTCCCTTGTACCATTATTAAATGCTTCATTCATGAATTTAGGAATTAAATTAGGAATATCTGTATTAACAATCTCTTCTAACAATTGTAAATCTTTATTTGTCATTAATATCTTCCTCCATACTTTTTCCTAAATAGTATTGTCCCACACACTGCTCACAACTGATACAGCCGACATGAGATTTCACTAATTCTCTGGCTTTCTTTAAATACAATGAATCCTTATATATGTATTCAATTGATTTTTCATATATATTATCCGGTTCGCAATCCGAAAGCGGTTCAACGCCATTATTCTTAAAAACTTCACACGGGAAGACTTTACCATCATAACGTATATTAAGCTTTCCATTGGCAGCCTCACAATGACATTCTTCCGTCTCCCCCAACAGCGGAACACCTATTCTTATACTATATTTATTTTCATTTAGGATTTTTACAAGCTTACATTTAATATCCGCTATCTGCTCATTCGACAATAATAATTTATCACTATTTTCTCTAGCACGTCCATGATTCACCAAACGAAGAAAACTCACTTTAGACACTCCCAATCCTATGCAAAACTGCAGAGTTTCTTCAATTTGGTTTTGATTAAGCCTATTAGGCACAAAATGTCCTTCCGCAACCACTCCGGCTTCTGTCGTTCTGCGAATAGACTCTTTAAGGAATTCAAAACATCCATGTGTCCCCATAATAATGTCATATGTTTCTTTCTGAGTTGCCTCAATATTATATATAATCTTAGTCACCTTATTTGATATTCGATCAAATATTTGCTGCGGTATAGGCCCCCGAATATCGTCTTTATCCATATATATTCCACTACTATACACATAGCTATCAAGACCTATATCATATACATACTCTATCATCTCTATTATATCAGGATGCAAAAATGGTTCTCCTCCTGAAAAACAAACTGTTTTGAGTCCCAAGTTCTTAGCACCACTGACAACTTTTTTAAACAACTCATATGGTATTATTTCCGAACAATTCTTGTTTGAAAAAGATGAACAATGCAGGCAGTTATTCGGACATTTTCTTATTATCTCTATCGAAATCTCCTTCAACATATAATTCTCCTAAACTGATGACATAAACTCTTAGTTCTATATAACTATGCAATATTATAGACCATACTATTTTTGACAATTAGTAGTATTCCTATTAGATATATCATACTGCAATTGCTATTGAAAAACAATAATTTCAATCTTTTTTAATTTTTACGATTGCGATATTATCTCAATCATTAAGCAATATTTTTCTCTGTCAATAAATATTCAAGAGTATTACGGAATGACATCTTCGTAATCTTCAAGCCATCAGTACCCATTTTCACTACCGGTGGATAACCAGCTTCACTTTCAATTGCTGAGATTATGCTACTATACTCGCCCTTTGCCACACCACTATGTGGCATCGGGCCTACCAAAATGTAACTATATTTTGATGACCATTGAGTCTTTCTGAAATCAAATGTTTTAGCATCCTTATAGTCCAAGAGAAACTCAAATCTATCTTTTGCTATTCCCATCTTCTTTGCAACTGCAGCAAGTTTGTCTTTTCCCACTTCTGACTGACCAATTACTATTATTTTACCGTCACGATTACATTTTCCCTCGGCTTCAGTACCAAGGTAGTCATGCATTCCAAGCAGACGGAGAAAAGTCTCAAGTTCTCCTGTTCTATTTAACTCTATGAGTATTCTTTCTAAATCATCATTGAGAACATCTCTGATAACCTCTTCCAATTCCAATAATTCATTAAGTTCAAGCATTATTTGCGCCCCCTTCCTCAATGATATGTGCCATTCTGTTCTTTGCTTTTTCAAGCTTTAACTGAAGCATTGTAATTTCATCTTTTACAGTCTTATATTTGTCAGCAATCTCTTTCTGTTTTTCAAGTGGCGGAATTGGAATAACAAGCTTCGTCAACTGCTCAACTCCGATATTTGGAATCGTTGCACCAACCGTTATACTCCTTAGTGCCGCTGTACCTTGCTCACTTCCAAAGAATGCTGCAAGATAATACGGATCTGCCTTTTCTTCATCGAGCTCTATAATATAAAGATTTCCGTTACCTAATATTCTTTGTCCTTCCTTTACTTCTGCAACAGCAATCTTGTAAGGATATCCATTCTTAGAGAGAATAAGGCAGTGATTTGATAAACAATACTTATCATTTTTCTTATCAATAGACTTCAAATAAGGTAATTCCTTATCAATAAGTCCATTTTTGATGTTAGCCAGCATCAAATACTGCATGTCTGTAGGCACTGTAGTAGTAATTTCATCTAATGCCTTAGCATTAAGCTGGGCTCCACGAGTAATTCTTTTAATCACATCGCCAAATGCCATTCCATCTGCTACATCATGGACAATATATCGATTCATACTTAACACATAATCGTTATCTCGAAGCTGCTCTGCACTTACATACATGCTTATATCAGAGTCATTCTTAGTTGCATTAATAATAAGAGAAATGTTTTCATAACTCAGTTCATTTACTCTTCTTCCCTCTACAAAGAGTTCGGAAGCATCAACCAATCGCACGCCTTTATTATTACGGCTAAAAACTATCATTGAAGTTGCAATAGCGGTTCCTGCAAATAACCTAGCCGGTAAAGCAATTACACATTCAATCAAACCATTCTCTATGAAATAGCTTCTAATTGCTGAATCACTCTGATTCCATGTACTTCCATTAGTCATGATTCTATTGATTTGAATGGGCTGACTTGTATTGTGTCCAGCTTGAAAAGTTAAACGTGCTAATTCCTGCATCCTATCTGATGGAATCGATACAGGAATTTCATTTATTGTTGATGGAGTCACCTAAATAAATGGAGAATTATAAAAAATATATTTATCTGCAGTTTCACTCTGCAAATATAAATATAAATATTCAGGACATACTTTTTGTGATTTTACAATATAACACGAACCACCGACAGTAATGTCTTCTTTGAGCTCCTTGTTTACTAAATATACTCTTATCTTCCCATCAGAATTAAGTGAAGAAATTACTATATCTCTCTTTTCCAATAATCGCACTTTCTGTGTAGGATGACAAATTTTCAATTTTTCATATGGTATTGGGTATTCAAAATTCATAGAAGAAAGTTGTTTTACTCCATATGCTTTCGGCATCCTTTCAATTCCACAAGATTCTTCGGCTTTATCTGTATTATTCAATCATTTTCTCCCCAAAAATAAAAAAGTCTCCCCATGGGACACATCACATATGTGAGAGGTGCGGGGAGTCCTGTTGCTATCATCTTATGCTATTTTCTAAAATTTAATGGTGCCTGACCCCACTGTGTTAAATACAGCAAAAATCTCAAGCTCCGTGTACTCATTGACACGCAGATCCAGCTTCCAGTCCTTGCGCTCCGGGCAGTAGTTCTCTCTGATGACAGAGAATCATAATCTTTGGTGGTATTGGTTTTGAGACGGTTTTTGCTGCCTTTCGTTCTTGGCATAGGTGATAACCTCTTTCCTTTTATAGTTGTTTAAGTATAGCATTATAAAATCACAGATTCAACTCATGAGCATTTCTTATTATACCAATCCATATTCCTTTATTTTTGCGCCAATCATTCCGAAATAAAACTGTCCTAGCACATCAATTTGCGCGACATTAAGCCAACCTTTCAAAAATGTATCCAAAGCAGCTAATTGTGCTGTTCCTATAAATTCAGAAAACTCCATAATATCTACATCTTCTCGATAATCCTGAGCATGCATTAAGCATATTGAACGTCTACCATAATAGTTGAATATCAACGCTGCTGTTGTTAAAAGTGTCTCTAAATCTTTAGGGAAGTCACTTCTTCTAAGTAACGACTTTGCAGTATTGGCCGGCTCATCTACAAAGTTCTGCATTGACTTGATTGATGCAACAGTTTCCACTTGCTGTTTCATAGAGAAAGAAATATTTTCGCCAATACTCTCATATCCCAAAATTTTAATAGTTTCAATTTGGCTTGCATGATATTCCAGAAAGCCACGCACCATGGCGTTTTTCTTTTTATCCCCATTTACGAGATTCTCCATATCGAGCAGATGCGTCAATTCGTGAAATATGACATAATCTCCATGCAATTGTGGTTTCCACAGATCTTCCCACACTTCAATGGAATGCGACTGACTTTGAAAATCAAATCGATGAGTTGCCAATGCTCCACATCCAGACGCATTCGCATCAGAAAGCGAAATATGTTTTGAAATCAACTCAAATGAAGGAAGCGATGATACTCCCATAAAATGTTTATAATCATTCTTACGTTTATTCACATACTGCAAAAGTAATCCATTTGCCATCTTTTCCTCCTTTTACACAAGACCACATCAGCATACTCACGCTTCAATCAATGTAAGATACTGCCTTCCCAACTGTGTGATTTTATAGCTATCTGAACCTGACACCTTTTTTAGCTTCGGAATCTTTACACTTCCTGGCTTGGATTTTTTGCTTTCTTTTTCAAGGTTTTGGAGGTATTTAACAATCTCTTTAAGATTATTATCATTAATTTCCTCGTTTTTACTTTGTAAAAGTCCAAATCGTTCGAGCTTTTCTCTGATGAATCGCATTTGTTCAAAATCAACGTGAATGTCTTTACAGATGTCCAAAATATTTTCTCCATCGTTTCCAAGATACGAATACGATTTCAAAACACGAATATCCAAATCGCTTAACTGTGAAAGTGTCTTAAAAAACATCAATACAATATCCAGATTTGTGTTATCTGATTTCAGCAAGTTAACATATCCATTGACATTATACTTAACCATTGCCTCTTGTGGTTCTTCGACAATATTATCAAGCAATGCTTCTGTAATCTGTCTTTGATATTCCAAATTACTTTGTTGTAATTTCACAATTTTATTTTCAAGTTCATCTTGATTTCTTTGAACAATTTGCAAAGCCTCAACTACGTTTCTTTCCAAACGATTCTGTTTATATGAGAGACGAATATTATTTGCGACAGGAACTACCGCACCAACGATTTCACTAGCCAGCATTCCTACACCCTCACTGACTATAAATCCACCTGCCTCTTTTACTACTGCTGGCAAAACCTCTTCCACTGCAACATTTCCAGCTTCTTCTTTGGTAGCATCAATGAAATCTTTTAATTTATGTTTTTCCATTGCAAATCATCCCTCACTTTCCAATATAATAATTCACACGCATGTGTGCAATAATTGTTAAAGTGGATTCCAGAGGTACGGCCTCTAGGTGTGGTTTCGTTTATTTACGTTTTACTCTTCACTCGGCTATTTTGTTTCATGTAAGTGTTGGCTACGAACTCCACATACACCCGTAGGAAATCCCATCTGAACCCACATATAAGTTACCATCAGACTGTTCATCACAGCGCCTCCATCAATCTCAATGTCTCTAACAAATCCTTTGGTTTCGATTTTTAACTTTATGCAACTCAGCCAAGTTCCAAATAAAACTATAAACGACAAATTATTCTCACATCTTCGCCGATTGTAAGATTGTTGCCTGCTGCTCACCACGAAGAGGTGTGTGATTATCCAAGCAGCGTAGGGAGCTACCGCTCCCAGTATATCAAAATTTCATCCAGTTTTACAGACGCTTTCTTACCTTCATCGCTACACAGTACAATAACCCACCTAGCACTCCGCCGACTGTATTATAGAAGATGTCTGATAGCTGAAACGTACCCAAGCGAAGCAATAATTGTAGCATCTCTATGCTTATCGAAAAGATAAATGCTATCTTCCCGCTATACCACAGTATCTTCTTCCAGCCGTTTCCAATCTTCTCTCCGAACGTCCACATCACTACTGCTGAAAACGGTACCATCATGATTACGTTCTCAATGCACTCGGTGGTTAGCTTCTGTTCGCCATTCACAGTCTCCCAGATTCCCCAGCCAACCCATGACATCGGACAAAGGATTTAGCCATAGATTACAGTTTAGTAACGTCCTAAACAAAATCATTGAGGTCACAAAGGCCAAGAAGAATAGTTTCCGAAAGAACACACTCCCCCTTGAATTTTTGATACCAGGTCACTATGGCACTCTTCCATACTTTGCCAGCCTCTTCAGGTTCATACGCATATAGATAGAAGAACATGGCGAGGAAGGAAAGCAGAAGTGAAAATCCAAACGGCTCATACAGAGCAGTCAGGATGTTTGTGAGGATTTTGGCTAATACCTTTATTGCTTCCATTACAGATCACTGAACAGATCAGCCTTGTATACGCCATCCGCCAACATTTTCTTGAAGCTGTCTTTCACTGCTGCGACATCCTCATGGTAGGTCATGCCGTACCAGGTGTCGTTGGTTTTCAGAACCTTCACAGACATCTTCCCCTGCTCCAGCTGCGGTCTTTACGATGTTCTTGGTTTCCACAACCTCAGTCAAGTTTCCATTCTCATCCATCTTGCAGACACCACGAGTCACACCGCCATTATCGGACAGTGTGTTCTTCAACACAAAGCCTGCCATACAGGACTTGCCGCCATTTACCAAGTACTCGTGGACAGCCTTGAAGCCTTCCTTGCCATAGTAATCATCTGCGTTGATCACAATGAACGGGGTATCAATCACGTTTTTTGCAGCAAGCACGGCCTGACCGGTTCCCCACGGCTTTGTCCGGCCTTCCGGAAGTTCTCCCGGAATATCGTTGATATCCTGAAACGCATAATCCACAGTTACATTATGAGATGAGCAAATAGATGCAATGCGATCGCCGATGACCTCTTTGAACTCTTTCTCGATATCCTTACGAATAATAAATACTACATGGTTGAAGCCTGCCTCAATCGCATCGTGGATCGAGTAGTCCATGATGATATGGTTTGCATCATCGACCTGCTCCAACTGTTTAATTCCTGTTCCAAATCGGCTGCCGATTCCGGCCGCCATGATAAGTAATGTTGTTTTCATAATCTCTTTTCCTCCCTTATTACACACTATCCTTTTTATATAGAAGATTTCTATTGTGAATTATGAAGTTCAATAAATAATATGGAATATTATAATATCGGATCATTTCGATTTCCCCAGTACAATCGGAGCCATGTTTTCAATTACCAATCCAGCAATATAACACATAGCAATAACCACCACTGAAATTATTAATGCCATCATTGTTCGATTAAATTCACAAGAATCACTAAGCATATTTTTCACCATCAGGCAAATAGATTGGAAGAAAACAACTGGAAATTTGTGCAGAAGCAATATTGCCAATGTATTTCTCCCAAGCACTCCCAATAAACGATTATGCTGAAAAAATAGAGCCAAACACACACACGCTCCACCAAGTAAAAGCGATGTCAAAACAAACAGAATCGGATGTCTCCCATACGAATAAATTCTCACTTCCGCAAAACCATTTATATTGCTTAATAATATACCGATTAAAACCAATATTGGAACTAACAGCATAAATTTTTTACAATTTCGCATATCGTACTGTTATACCAGTACCCCTAGTTCACAAAAACCTATCATAAATAGACCTGATTCCATTTGAAATGGCAATTTTAGATCAAATACCCCATGCCAGCAAATGCTCCCGGCCAAAAACACTATAATTGTAAGTATTCTTAATCTTTGCCCCCCAAAAAAAAATTTTATTAATAACTTTTTCAAGCAAATAAATAATTAAAGACACTGCAAAAAGACACGGTAAAAACCAAAGTGGCGTATTCCATTTCATTATATCGGATTGAGAATTCCCGTATAATACAACAAATAAATCCCGTGGAAACTTAAGCTTTTCCTCTATTCCCAAAAAGGCCACCATTAATTCATATACTGCCATACTTACAAAACTAAAAGATATATATGGGATTAATAACCCTTTTGCTTTCTTTTTCACAAAATCCATCCATGTACTATTTGTTTTCAATGTGATTCCTGCGAGAAAAAAGAAAAGCGGAACATGAAAAGAGAATATCCATCTTCTTAATGTTCAGTAGTTAGCACATGACCTAAAACTATAAAATAAATACCTATTGCCTTTGCTACATCGACCCAAAGTATCCTCTTATTCATGTTTTTTCACCCTATCTATTTCACATTTTTTATGAATCTTAACAAGAAGCAAAGATATCATTTTTCTGTTAACAAAAAGAAATACTGCTATTCCTAAAAAGCTCAACACAATATCTATATATAGACCAGTGAAGCATTCAGCTAAAGACAATATAAGCGTTGGACAAAAAAGCAGTAAAAAGTGTTTTTTATCAATTGTGACATTAAGTTCATCTCTGTTTTGTTTCTCTCGTATTAACCACATTATTAAAAATCCAAGAAATGTGGAAACCGATGCAGCTTGTAAACCTATAAATCTAATCAAAGCAATATTTACAGCCGCATTGATAAGTGCACCGTATATACTTGTCAAACTAGCATTTTTTGTTTTTTTATCTCTTAGGTATCCTACACCATAAAAAGAGGCAAAGCTTTGAAAAACTGTACCCAAATACAAAAAAGAGACATACCTTGCTGCCGTATGGTAATCAGAATTCATAAATAATAAAATGAATATTTTTGTTATTGGATTCAATACCCACAAGAGTCCAAATGAAAGAATATACAACTGTTTAAAAACATCCGAATAAAAGGAACTCGGTTTTTTTTCTGTATCAGATACTGCAACGTCTTGCCAGGATGTAGTAAACAAACTCAAGATAACTTGAAGCATCGTCGGAAATTTATATGATATCGAATAAATTCCATTCGCCGATGCATTCAAAAAAAATCTAATTATATAACGATCCGAGGAATTGATAATCCACCAGTTTAATTGGTTTGGAACCAATGGGATCGAAAATTTAAGCAGCTTTTTTATAACAGATGTATTCGGTTTAAGCCAATAATTGATCCTCAGTTGTTTTTCAAGAAGGAAAATAACGACCAATGTTATAAGATTAGAAATAATGGCACTTTGAAACAGACTTTCTACTCCTTGATGTAAACAGCATATTTTTATAATATTGAGCGCCAAAAAAATCACTGTATATAAAATACCTGATACTGCAAAAAGTTTTTGATTTTTCAAGCCTCTCAATAGTTTTTGAATTGTTGCCAATGCCCTCGAAGTTATAAGAACACCAACAAAGAATTCGCAATATAGAATCGGATGAATCGAATTAATGATAAAAATTACTCCCGCTGCAATTAACGAATTAATTATAAGCACCTGTATAGTAGATCTTATGTAAACTTCATTTCCCTTGTCAGTTCTTATCATCCAGCGAAATGCAGCATCCGATATTTGCATTGTTACAATTGGCGTAAGCAAATTTACAGTTGTTAACACCAAGTCGTAATTTCCCATGTCCTCAGTAGAAATATAATATGTATAAAGTGGTACAATAAGAAACACTAAAATTTTTGACCCAAAATTTCCAATGGCATATATTAACATACCTTCAATGAGATTTCTGCTTTTACTTTTTTCCTCTGACATGAAGTTTTTCCTCATTCTTTCAAAATCTCTATCAAATTATCATACGATTTTTTCAACGCGCATGTTGTTTTATAATTAGTAATTGAAAGTAAATTTTCAATCTTATATTTAAGCTTTTCAAACGACAAACCATCATTCAGCATAATTGCCCATTCTTCTCTTTTTATCGTCTCAAAAAAAGATGTAACCTTCGAATCCCATACAAGTCCAATAGACGGAATATCGTAAGCGGCTGCCAAAATCAATGAATGCAACCTAAAAGATATAATGTATTCGCATGTTGCAATAACATCAACGAGTTCAACTGGTCTTGTCGGCCTTTTTTCCAACAGTTTCTCTTTTCCAATAGATCTCAATGCGAAACAAGCGAATTCATAATCATCAATTGCTCCATTTGTAAATACAACGATTTTTCTTTTATGATACTCTAAAAAATCAATCATATGCTTTATAAAATCAATGTACTCATCTTCTGTAATTGCTATATTATTTCGAATAAGCATCTTGTAAGATATAATACCGATGCCTACTCTTCCATCTATTTTTTCTCTTTTACCATACACATTTGCACTATTAATTGCTGGATCAATAGTTTGTAGTACATTCTCACTTCCAAAAAGAGACTTAAATTGTTTCACGCCATCCCTAATAGTAATGCTATAAATGCTATCAGACTGAAACACTTTACATAGTAATTTTACAGATTTTGATGAAAGTTTCCCCATCCCGCAACAGTTGAACACAACCTTTTTATTGTACTTTTCTGCATATGAAACAATAATCGCTATCCAATGAACAAAATAGTCCATAAATAGCTGGCCTCCTGCGAATACAATAGTGTCAAATTTATCCCAATTCAATTTATCAAGATTTTCTTTTAATCGCATTGCCCCTTTTTTCTCAACATATACAGAAAATAGCGGCGTAGCTTTTAAATATTCCTTCACGACAATCTTTAAATTTTTGTTAGATGATTCCACGAAATCGTTTTCTGTATAGCCTTTCTTTCCCGAAATGGACAACCCAAAAGGCTCTACTCCTCTTGCAATTTTACAAGCTTCGGATACTGTATCATAAATAACATCATCACCCAAGTTATTGCTATACCTAGCTGCTACAATCAAAATACTATTTCTATTCATTAAACTTTACTCCAAAAAAATCTATACGGAACCGTTCCCCACATTGCTCCTGCTCTCGTAAATCCCAAATACAGGAAAAAAAATATAATGGCTGTAATCATTCCTATTTTCATTAACTTACGGTTATTCTGATTTTGTACCTTATTAAGGGCGTGTGGAAATGCTATCATTAAAAATGGTATAAAATACAACGAAAATCGTGCTGTAACATTAATGATAAATGCACTGAATCTAAATAATACTGCAAGATAAACAGAATACATCAGCATACTTTCACTCCAGTATACCGTAGTATCTGGCGTTACTCTGTGCATTTTTATAACACCCCCTTTTATCGAAAATGTAGTTCTTCCATATTTTCCACAACGATACGGTCGACATGAAATAACATCGCAATTATATACAGCACTACAATATACAAAAATAATGGCTGCGATGGCGAACATTCCAAGTGTATGAAACGTTATATATCCGCCTGAATCACCCGCCCCTGATGCACTATATAAACCATACAAATTAGAAAGCGATGAAATACTTATAATTTTTTCAAATAAAAATCTATAAACGAGACTGAATCCAACTGTCACAATCGTCAAAATGTAAACAGTATTTTTTTTGAATGTTAATATATCACATAAGATAAAAAGTAGTGCAATGATTGCAGATGTGTGGAAGAATGTCGCTATTACAACATAGATTGCAAATTTCACATACTGTTTTCGCTTTAACGCTTCTAATCCCAGTAGAATAACTCCTACAGCCATCGCTTGACGAATTACATTCATGCTCATCATAAATATATGATAACCCAAAAAAAACACTGTAGAAAACACAACATCATCTGAATTTCTATATATAAAATGTGCGTATGGAATTATTGAGAACAAACTTGTAAAAATCACAAAACACTGTGTACTTGTTGAAATCTGACCTATTATTTTACAAAATGCACAGAATCCAAGTTCCCAATCTCCGCTTATCGTAACACTTTGAAGCTTATCCCAAGATACGTTTTTAAATAATGGATAATACTTATTATAATAATGACTCAAATCAATTCCAATTTGATCACTTCTCAGCATCGCAACTATTACAATTGCGCTAAAAACCAAACACAAATAGCGTTTTCTATTTATTTCACTTGCATTAGCACTAAACGCATACCCAGCCAATGCTAGTAACATCAAAACAATATAAACTGTCATCCTTATCTCCTATTAGCTCGGATCAGCATTTATATAATTTCACAAGAGATTCTACTAATCCTTCAACCTCAAATCCAGTCCCTGCAAGAGATTCTCGTTTTGACTTTACACAACCATTATTTTTAATAATTTCATTGCACCACTCACTCGCAGATTTATTAAGCGGTATTCTATGCATATTGTCACTTACCTGAACATCAATCGGAACCTTATCAGACCCATAACATTGTAGACCTGACATCTGTGCTTCAACGAAAACAATACCAAACCCTTCAAATTTAGATGGTAATAAAAAGACATCCATTGCAGAATACAATTTATTAACATCATCCCGTATTCCGAGCAATTTTACGGATGACATCAAATTCTTACGTTTTACATATTTTTCGACGGCAGTTTTCAAATTGCCTTCTCCTGCCCAAATCAAGTAGGCATTATCTACATGTTTTTTTATCTTCTCAAAAATATCTATAATGAAAAAAGGATTTTTTTGTTCTGTTAATCGGCCTACAACACCTACAACAAATTTATCTTCTATTTCGAGCGTCTCTCTCAGCCTTTTTCTAGCGGTCTCATCATAAATAAAAGATCTTGTATCAATAGGATTTTTTATAACTAAATATGTTTTTTTTCCAAAGAGAGAATCTCCTGCATAACTTGAGCAGGCTGCATATCGATTGGCCAACCAAACACTTGGAATTTCATAAACAAAAGATCTGATCCTTGCTTTTAACGACGATGTTTCTTTTGGATTATGAGCATGATAGATTCTTATTTTTACACCACACTCTTTAGCAGCTTTAAGAGCTTCTAATGCGTTTAATCCACTTAAATTTACATGAAGAATATCATATCTTCTATCAATAATCTTTTTTATATAGCTCCAATTTTCCTTATTTGGTTTATTAGTATCAAATGGGAGCGTATAAATATTACTACCATTTTTCTTTACCGTTTCAGCATATGGTGAATCAATATTTCTGTTCAAAAGAAAATCTATTTGGTACCCATGCTTTACTGTGTATTCATAGTAGTTCATAATGCAGGCTGCAATTCCATTTCCCACTCTAAGATCACGCATTTGAATCAACACTCTTATCGCCATAACATACTCTCTTCCTACTTAAGTCTCGCACCCTTTATATTTTTCAGCCAAATTCTCCCATCAACTAAGAATTTCAGCATTCCATAATTTCTCTTTTTCAGAAAATATACAAAAACTTTCTGAGATTTAGTCAAGCAAGAACCATCAGCCTTTTTCAAAGCATCACAATATGGATATTTATCTAGCGTATCATCCAACTCTGTATATGTTGTATTTTTATCTTTCTTATTATCTGGATGAAAATAGTATAGTCTCATACACGAGTACAATCTTGTAACCACCCGTGCGTAATAAGCATTCCAGTATTCTTCAGACAATAAGAACTTATTTATAATTCTTTCGTAATTTTCAAAAGCTACTTCGTTATAGTATTGCGCTTTTTCATTAAATCTGTTGGTCACCGATTCTTGCAAATACCGATAATGATACAATGCTTTATGGATATAAAAGTACTTATCCGTCAATTGCAAACATTCTGCATTAAAAATCACATCTTGACCTTTTCTTGCCTTTGGAACAAACCACATATCGTTATCTTTTAGCAAGGATGTACGATACATTTTGTTCCAGATAACATTCGTCTCATACTCATATGGTTTTCCATTAACAACAAGAAAGTTAAATGGCGCAATTCTTAAATTATGAACCCATTCTTCATCAAGAATTCCGCTATCACTTTTCAAATGCTTAACAATTGTTTTCCCATCAAATTCCTGAATATAGTCAAATAGAAATATATCCATATCTCTATTTTTCTTCTGCGCATTATACAGCGTTGAAACGTGCGTGGGTTCAACCCAATCATCTGGATCAACAAATGTTATCCATTCAGTTTTTGCCTCTTTAATACCATTATTTCTTGCAACAGATACTCCTGCATTTTTTTGGTGAATTACAATAATTCTGTTATCTTTCTTAGCATATTCATCACATATTTCACCGCTACAATCTGGGGAACCATCGTCAACGGCAATAATCTGAAAATTATCATTATCTTGCTTTAACAAACTGTCAAAGCATGCTCGTAGATACTCTTCTTTGATTTTGTAAATAGGTATTATAATACTCAAAAATGGAGTCATTTTCTTACCTTCTATACTTTCCCGCAATAACATTATTATAGAATGCGATATATTTTTTCTTCATAGCTTCGGTGTTATAAATCTCAAGGACATCCTGATAGGCTCTTTCTGCAAGTTCTTTTGGAAATTCCTTCATAGCCGCTTTTATATGTTCAGCATACTCCTCCGCCTTATCACATACATACCCATTAATGCCATCATTGATAACACTCTTATTTCCCATTGTATTGCTAACGAGAATCAGCTTTTTAATGTACATATTCTCAATAAGGCTCATCGCAATGGCTTCACCAAGACTGCACAAAATAAATGCATCTGCACCTTTGGCCATTGCCAAAGCTTCCTTACGAGGTTTCCATCCTGTCACTTCAATATTGGGAGCAGTTAACTCACTTTCAAGTTCTCCGTTACCAATCCAGATAAATCTTGCATCTGGTACCAGCTCAGCAATTCTATTAAAAAGCTGCGGCTGTTTCTGAACGCAGGCACGGCCAAGCGTAAAGACCGTGAATTTATCATTTTTTACAGACTTAATACCATCAAGGGATGCAGAAAGATCTGAGAGATTCACACCCGTTTCAACATGGGCTGTTCTCTTGGAGAATTTCTTTGCTTCTTCATCTTCACTTTCGCAACAGGTAAGTGTAAGTGCTCGATTTCCGAGAACCTTTTCAGCAAACTTGTAGACTTTGCTCTTCTTCCCCGGTCCCATAAGAATATGTGCATATCCATGAGGCGTATACACAACAGTATTATTCTTTTCTTTATAAGCCAGTCTACCTAAGCCACCTGCAACAGAGGAATGTAAATGAATCACATCTGGCTGAATTTCTTTTTCAATCTGACGCAGTTCCTTAATTGCCGCAATATCACTCTTAAAGTTGGTCAAACCCTTGACTCCAACATTTTTCATTTCAATCAGATGTACTCTCTGATCCAGAAAATCTTTGTAATTCTTAGGTGTCTGCGGTCTGAGGGAATATGCAAGATAAATATCAAATTCATCCACCATATCGTTGCAGAGCTGAGATACGTAAGTAAATACGCCACCTCCAAAAGCTTCACAGACCATTAAAATCTTTTTCTTTGCCATTTTTACTCTCCCAGTTCCTTCGCACATTTATCCAATACAGCTGCAATTACCTGATCCATATCATAGTACTTATACTCACCAAGACGACCGCCGAAGATTACTTTTTCTTCTGCGTCTGCCAGCTTCTTATATTCAGAATAAAGCAAGCTATTCTTAGCATCATTAACCGGATAATACGGCTCATCTCCCGGTTTCCACTCGCTACTATACTCACGGCTGATGATTGTTTTTGGCAGATCGTTTTCATTTTCATCCTTGCCAAATTCAAACCATTTGTGTTCAATAATCCGAGTCCACGGAGTTTCGCGGTCGGTATAGTTCACTGCTGCGTTGCCCTGGAAATTAGGCTTGTCCAATGTTTCCGTTTCAAAGCGAACCGAACGATATTCCAACGTACCCAACTTATAATCAAAATAAGCATCAATCGGTCCAGTGTACACAACCTTATCGGCCAATGCATCCAACTCGGCCTTGTTCTCCAGATAGTCTGTGTTCAAACGAACCTCAACACCATCCAGCAGATTTGCAATCATCTTCGTATAACCACCAACAGGAATACCCTGATAAAGTGCATTGAAATAGTTGTTATCAAAAGTCAGACGAACTGGAAGGCGCTTAATAATAAAAGATGGCAACTCTTTACAATCGCGCCCCCACTGCTTTTCAGTGTAGCCTTTGATAAGTTTCTCATAGATATCACGACCCACAAGTGAAATGGCCTGCTCTTCAAGATTCTGTGGCTCGCCAGTAATCTCCTTGCGCTGCTCCTCAATCTTGGCGGCAGCCTCTTCCGGTGTCACAACACCCCACATCTTGTTAAAGGTATACATGTTGAACGGTAACGAATACAATTCACCCTTGTAATTAGCCACGGGGCTGTTGGTAAAGCGGTTGAATTCTGCAAATTGTGTGATATAACTCCAAACCTTTTTATTGTTGGTATGGAAAATGTGAGCGCCGTATTTGTGAACGTTGATGCCCTCAACACTTTCTGTATAAATGTTACCCGCAATATTCGGACGCTTGTCCACTACCAAAACAGATTTTCCATGATTCTTCGCCTCATGGGCAAAAATCGCCCCGTAAAGACCAGAACCTACTACTAAATAATCGTACATATATAACTTTCTCCCTATCTTAATCCTATATAACCTCTATCAATCTCGCTGGAAAATATCTCTCGTGTAAACTTTATCCTTCACATCATCCAGACACTTGTCATAGCGGTTTGCGATGATGGCGTGGCTCATTTCCTTGAACTTATCCAGATCATTAACCACTACTGATCCGAAGAATGTCTCACCATCTTTCAGAGTCGGCTCATAAATCACAACCGTTGCACCCTTGGCCTTGATACGCTTCATGACACCCTGAATAGAACTCTGACGGAAGTTATCGCTGTTGCTCTTCATGGTCAGGCGGTACACACCGATGGTCACAGATTTTTCCTGTTCCTTATCGTACTCGTTATCCTCGTCATAACCATAATAACCAGCCAGCTTTAGGACGCGGTCAGCGATGAAATCTTTACGAGTTCTGTTACTCTCGACAATAGCCTCGATCAAGTTCTCCGGCACATCTGCATAGTTAGCCAGCAGCTGCTTAGTATCTTTCGGCAGGCAGTATCCGCCGTAGCCAAAGGACGGATTGTTGTAGTGACTACCAATACGAGGGTCAAGGCATACCCCATCGATAATCTGCTGAGTGTTCAGCCCCTTGCTCTCTGCATAGGTGTCCAGTTCATTGAAATAAGCCACGCGCAGGGCCAGATATGTATTGGCAAACAATTTGACTGCCTCTGCCTCGGTGAAGCCCATGAACAGGGTGTCGATGTTCTCCTTGATAGCGCCTTCCTGCAGCAAACCAGCAAACTCGTGTGCCGCCTCAACCAGACGCTCATCGTTCAGATCAGTGCCAACGATGATACGAGAAGGATAAAGATTATCGTACAGTGCTTTGCTTTCTCTTAAAAATTCCGGGCTGAAGATGATGTTCTTACTGTTGAATTTTTCACGTACGCTTGCGGTGTAGCCCACAGGGATTGTGGACTTGATGACCATGATGGCGTTCGGGTTATATTCCATGACCAGCTTGATCACAGCTTCGACCGCAGATGTGTCAAAATGCTGGGTGTGGCTATCGTAGTTGGTAGGTGCGGCGATTACAACAAAGTCCGCATCGGAGTATGCAGCCTTTGCATCCAGCGTTGCGGTCAGGTTCAATTCTTTCCCTGCAAGGTATTTTTCAATATAATCATCCTGAATCGGAGACTTTCGATTGTTGATCAGCTCAACTTTCTCCGGAACAATATCAACTGCGGTTACCTGATGGTGCTGAGAAAGCAATGTGGCAATTGACAAACCCACATAGCCTGTTCCAGCAACTGCAATTCTTACATTTTTCATTTTAAAAATTCTCTCCTAGTTCTTACGTTTTAACATGCCTATCTAATGCAACTCTTCCCTATACTGCTCCCTCATCCTTCATCACACTTATAATAGTTTGAAAAATAATTCTTATATCATTCTTCACACTCCACTCCCCAATATACTGGGTATCCAATCTCACAACTTCTTCAAAGTCCGTGATATTGCTCCTGCCACTCACCTGCCACAGCCCGGTCAGCCCCGGTCTGAATGACATTCTGGCTCTGTGGTGTGGTTCATACTTATCCCACTCATCGAGTGTTGGTGGTCGTGTTCCCACCAGGCTCATATCTCCTTTGAGGATGTTCCAAAACTGTGGCAGCTCATCTATTGATGTCTTCCTGATAAACTGTCCTATGCCGGTTTTCTTTGTTCCATCCGGCAGTATCTTATTGCCTATGATTCTCGGGTCGAAGTCCATCTTGAACATCATTCCGTCGCTCACCTTGTTTTGTGACATGAGCTCCTTCTTCCGCTCCTCGGCATCCATGTACATGCTTCTGAATTTGTACATCTTGAACTTTCTGCCGTTTCTGCCGATTCGCTCCTGTGCGAAAAAGATCGGTCCAGGTGATGCGATATATATTGCCGGTCCCACAAATATCGTCACTATCAAGGTGATGATGCATCCGACCAGCCCTCCGAGTATGTCCATGCCTCTTTTTGCAAGAAGCTGTTTGGTGCTCGCATAGTTCATGCTGGCTGTGATAACTGTGTAGTCACCTATTTTTTCTATCTGATTAAAGCTGCCTGCCATGACCTTGTTTTTGGTGATACCTCTGTGAACAGCTATGCCCATCTCAAGGAATATGTCTGCCATTTCATATGGATATTCGCTCTCCGCACATGGTGGGATAAGCACCTCATCCACCCATTCCTCACAGGCGTAGTCCACTATCCTGTCGCGATTTGCAACTATTGGTATTTCACATATTGTTTTGCCCTTCAGGTCGGCATCTGTTGCCGCTGCCACTATCTGTGTATATCCAAAGCCATTTTCCTTTAGTCCCTGAAGCGTCTCCCTAAGGAGCTTTTCCGGTGCTATGACAAAGAGTGATTCTTTTGATGAAGCAAAGCCTCTTTTTTTAATTATTTTCTTTAACACCATTCTTCCTAAGTACGACACGAGAATATATATTGGAATCATGATGTAGTAAGACATACGCGAATATATCTCACCCATCTGTGTGGTAAACAGGAAGAAGGTTGTTATTATTTCCACAAGTGCCACATGCTTACATGTAACTATGAACTCATCGAGATAACCGCGCTTCAATACATTTTTGAAGGCATCGGATACTATTTCAACGAAGAAATCTATGAGCAGGAATGCTACTGCCAGTATCCTGTAGTCTTTATCTATGTATGGATTGTTAAGTCCAAAGCGACATATATATGAGACTATGAATGCTATCTGCATGCACAGGACATCTAATAGCATAAAATCTATATGCTTTGTCCAGCTTCTTCCTTTCTTTCTGTACATTTTTTGTGTCTCCCTGTATTTCTTGATTACCCTATTTCCAGTTCATCCCTATACTGTCGAGCCTTGCTATGCGCTCTGTGTCAAGCACCATGCCGCTGGCCTTCGGGTTTTTTCTTTTACATCTGATATTTGATATCCAGCGTCCCAGCTTCACTCCGTCTGTGGAATATGATACCTGCACGTCCAGATTGCCGTTTTTCTCGTAATATGCTTTCGCAAGCTCAAACTTTCTGTTCCACTGTATAGCGGTCTTGCTTTCTGACCTGTAGCCTATGCTCTGCAGGCGCTGTAGCTGCTCGTCTGTCATTGAGTGGCTATTGGTCTGGTTTGACAGCCACCGTCCAAGCGGTATGCCGTCTGCTGTGACGTACTTTGCAGGTACTTCGAGGTTTCCATACTCCTTGTAGTAGGCTTTGGCTGCGCTGTAGTACTCTTCCCACTTCTGCTTGTTGTGATCCCATATCATGCCAAGCTCCTCGAGTGCTTTTCTCTGCTCATCGGTGAGTGCCTGCTCTATGCCGTACTTTTTTACCTTGAAGCGCATGTTGTTGATCCATGAGCCAAGCCTAAAGCCTGTAGGCGATACGTATTTGGCTTTGATGTCCAGATTGCCGTAGATATTGCGATAGCTTTTAAGCTCTTCCAGTACCTCCTGCCAGCTTGAGTCCATGACATCCCATATCATGCCTATGTCGTTTAGCTTTTGTATCTTTTCCCAGGTGAGGTTTCCGGATATATTGCCTGACTTCACACGCCTCTGGGTGTTTATCCATGCTCCCAGTGTGAGGCCTGACTTAGTTACATAGCTCTTTGGTATCTTGAGATTTCCATTTTCCTCATACCACTGCTTTGCTGCCTCATAGTATGTGTCCCAGGCACTTCCCAGATTTTCCTGCAGGCGCATGAATATCTCCCTGCTGTCCTTTGTCTCATCTATGATGCGGAACCTGTCGTCAAAGTGTTCTCTTGGCGAGTGAGTGTCCGGATACAGTAAAAATGCTTCCTGCATCTCGTTTTTCAGGCAGTCTATGCAGTAGAGACTGTCGAAGTTGTTGACCAGGTCAAAGATGACCGGCTGGTTTTTGCTTCCTGCTGACAGTGCTCTGCCTATCTGCTGCAGATAGATGATTGGTGACACTGTAGGGCGAAGCAGTATTACTCCGTCCACATCATCCACATGTATACCCTCGTTCAGCATATCTATGCAGTAGAGGAGCTTTAAGTGGCTTCCTGTGTCCTTTTTGAATTCGGCAAAGGCTTTGCTGGTCGACGCTTCGTTGTAGTACGCTGTGTATATGTGTGGCTTTTTGTCCACCTTGCTAAACCAGTCGGCCGCCTGCGCCTTCATCTCATCCATATGCTCTCTGCCTGAGCAGAATACTATGTATTTGCCATCAGGCTTTGTCATCTGTCTGGCAAAGACCTCTGTGAGGCCGTCTGCCTGCTCGAGTGCACGCTTTAGCTGTTCTAGGAGCTTTTCGTTTTCCGATACAAGTCCCGGGTTTGATAAGCCTTCGATTCGCTTTTTCAGTTGTTCAAGCTCTTTCTTGTATGAATACATGGCTATGACATATTTAGGCTCCGGAAGTATTTCCCTCACGATTGCTTCTCCGAGTGTCATCTCTGAGGCTATGTTGCCCTCAAAGAGCTCCTCTGCCATATTGCGCTGGTTGTCCAGATAGCGTATGTTTGTCGCTGAGAGCCCCAGGCGCTTTGCCTTCGGATATGCTTCCAGAAGCTTACTCACACTCTTGCCCCACTCTGCGGCTCCACAGCGGTGGAACTCATCGAGTATGATATAGTCAGGGTGCAGGGTGTCTATGCTGTCCTCATGCTTCATGAGCCTACTGTATGACATGTATTCTATGTTTGAGAACTGTGTGTCTATGTTTTCAAGCTGTGTCTTGTAGATGTACTCACTTGGCGATAGCCATAGAAAGTGCTTGTGCGGATGCTGCTCCACGAGCTTGAAGGCTATCATCGACTTGCCCGTGCCGGTCGGATGGATGACGGCTGCCATCTGCTTTTCCTCCAGCATGGTCTCGACTGCTCTGTATGCATCTTCGTTGTGCTTGTAAAGATGTATGCTCATTTGCTGCCTCCGGGTGAAACACTACATTAAAAGGGAGGTTGGATTTCGCAGATTATTACAATCTGCGAAATCCAACCTCCCTTATGTATAAAATAAGCATTTTATATAAATATGACCATTTTTCTGACCATTTATGGGATAACTATAGAATTGATTGCGGAGCGTTTGGTCTCCAGATTTGGATGCACATAGCGATTCAATGTAATATTTACATTGGAATGTCCAAGAATCTCACTTACACTCTTAGCGTCAGCCCCACTGCTGATACAGTTTGTAGCAAAGGTGTGGCGCAATGCATGAAAGTGAGTATTCCCGATACCTGCTTCTCTTATATAGATATGAAATCTATTCTGATAAGTGCGGGGATCCATAGGCTGATTTTTCTTTAGAAAATAAGAGTCACCTTTCATTGAAGTGTTATAATAATCTGACAGCTTGTCATATATAAAGTCCGGGATAGGAATCTCACGAAATGAATTTGAAGTCTTTGGTGAATCTATATATAAAGAAGTCTTTTTCGTGGCTGTGTGGTTATTTTGTGATGAATCGGATGTGTGTACCGTATCTACCGGAAGTCTCTGCACTGTGCGATTGACATGCAGAGTGCGACTAATCATGTCGATATCTTCCCATTTCAGGGCACAAATTTCTCCTAAACGCAGCCCCATAAAAAGGCACAATAAAATACCGAGCTTATAGATATCAAGCTCGGTAAGAAGATACTCGGTTAGCTTTTGCTGGTCTATTGTATTGATTGTATTTATGTTGTTTGAGGATGTGACGGATGAACGTTTTGCTCTGTACGACAGATGAATTTCTCCGGTACCATATGTGGCAGCTCCATATGCAAGGATTGAGTTGAATATACAAAGTATGCTCTTTGTAACGCTCTCACCGGCTGTCTCAGGCAACTCCTTGAGTATTTCATTCTGATTTAACTCATCTATGACGCTTTCTCCCCAGTTCGGTTTGATATATTTATTGTATATAGTAGAATACTTTTGAATGGTAGAGCACTTCCGGCTGGATGCTATACTTTCAAGCCATTTCTCAGCGACTGCTTTTACGGTGATAGCGGACTGCTTTGGGGCTGCTGTTTGATTAAGTGAAGCAGCTTTTGCTGTAAGCAGCCTTTCTGTTACTTCCTTATAGCTGTGGCCGTATACCGATTTGCACTTTTTACTGCCGGCTGTGTCTACTATGTAGTAACGCCCCTCCCAGCGTCCGTCGGTTCTCTTTCTGATGTTGGTTCCTCTTCTTGACATGTCTGTTTCCTCCTTAAAAAATATATATGTATATATAATTTATAGGAAGAAGAATATTAACTCCATATAATATCTTCTGTTTTATTTCTGACCACAATTTTGACCATCTAAAACAAAAAAATATATAAAATCCAACCTAATATTTTATTAAAATTGTAAAAAAATACAAAAAAAGATACAATAGTTGACATAAAACGACTTAAGTTTTATTATGTTCCTAGTGTTTTTTAACAGAGGTGATTTTCGCAGATTGTAATAATCTGCGAATTTTTTTTACATTCTTTCTGATTAGGCAATAGCAAAAAAACACCTCCATTGCACTGCAATAGAGGTGTTTTCTTGTATCTTTACTCTTCAATCATCGAAAGACGTTCCTTAGCAATCTTAATGTCTTCATCTGACGAATTAAGCATTTGTTTTGCTGCAGCTACAGTACCATCATTTTTGAAGAAGGTCACCAATGTAGAAATTCGCTCTTCTCTTCGTCCTTGTTCTTTTATTCCTTGACTGAGATTACACATAGATTTCAACAACTGCCACTCAAAATGTATTTAAATATTCTCAAACACATCGAGAAATTAAAGTCCTTGCGGATACTTCTTACTGCTTCATTGTGTATGCTTTGGCGATTGTAAA
>OFMR01000246.1_pt1 | contig 41519 bp, 34 predicted proteins | sample 1541931 | NCBI WGS metagenome assembly OFMR01 (sample SAMN04209224, study PRJEB22552) | human gut metagenome | biome: gut; material: feces | host: Homo sapiens | place: USA: Oklahoma | reverse complement strand
CTAATCAATGGCCCTCGCTCTCTGACTTGAAAGATACCCAAAGCTAGAATTTACGGTTAATAGAAAGAAACGGAAATTGAGCGAAAGCTCAGAAAATAAGACCGAGGGTTAAACTGGCTTCGACCGGTGCCAAATTCAGAAGGTAAAACTTTTAAATTTGCCCTCTCGGCCGTCTGTAAAAGGTCAATTTAAAAGACCTAAGCGGACGGATCGGAAAATTGTCTGAAAATAGGATGAACATTTCAGGCTCTCATCCGATCAATTCCGAAGCATCTTTGAGTTTTTCAAAGATTTTTCGAAGTGCTTGAAAAGATCTTCCTCTTTTCAGGAGCTGCATAACGACATGACTCATGTATTGAACGTCCCTGCTCTGGACGTGAGAAATGTCGGAAAGTTTCGACTTCGCGGCCGAGACTTTTGCGTGCAGTTTAGGTGAATGGATTGTGCCTCGGAAGCCTACGCTTCGAAACGGCTTTTGCCGTGCTGAGGAAAACATCGACCTTGTGTCGAAATTGCGCAGACTGCTTCCTGGTAAGGAGACAAGAAGCGCAGAGGAAAATTTAGAGAGACCGAAGACGGATGCTTCCGGAATTTAATCCCGGCGCGGCAGAAAGTCTGTAAAGGAGAACGTGGTTAAGAGGATGTGTATTGCCCATCCGAATCTCCTCCCTCCCCTTTAATGATCGACTGCACGGTTTGGCGACAGGCGTCTTTCTGAGGCGGTTCTTTTGGATTGGATTTGTTTAAGGCGAATTGGTAAACCTTTCCTGTATCAGGGTATCGGGTACCAAACTGCAGGAAAGGCGATGAAAGAGACTTAATCTCGGTTCGAGGTCTTGCCCGTCGATGAAAATCGATTGACCAAAGCCGTGAGGCCGAGCCTTCGCTTCAAATTCAAACTTCGGAAAACGTTTCAGACGTCTGAGGGTCCTTGCTCTTCGAGCATTCTCTCTTAATGTTCCGGGTCGGCCGGCTCCCTGAGAGCCGGCTAAAGGCCGAATCTTTTTTCAACTGCTAACCATCCGGGTTAGAAATTTTTGTTAAGCGTCTTTTGAAATGGCTTAGTCAACGTTTGTGTAGTGATGGTAAAACGCTATTGTAGCGATAGTAAAACTAATAGAAATAAAGTGGAAATTAATTAAATAGTAATAAAACTTTTTGTACTATTAGTACAACTACCTGCACTTGTAGTATTACTTTTATTACCAAATTGGTAATGTACGTTAAACCATATTAGCCCATGGCTAATTAGTTGTAACCCAGTCATTACTATTTTAGTAATGTTTGATTCAGTCTGAACAACAGAATGAAAGCATTACAGAGGGAGTTTTTTTGCATCTTAATGTGAATTAATGCTGTCCTTAGTCACTTAACAAAAGTTTCTACCTAAAGTTAGTCATAACTATCCCCTGTCTTCTTTTATAGGGTGATCATTAATGCGTCATTACGACATTCCATTTACTCTATTCAGGAGATGAGCTATGAAGAAATCCGTATGTCAAATCTTTAACAAAAACTGTCTGGAAACGGGGTTGAAACCCGATATCCCCGCAATCAACGCAGCAGCGCTGGAATATGTAAAACGCTTCCCTATCTTTAATGTTCCTGCTGTTGCTTTTTCCGACAGAGATTTTGATGAGACCATTGCCGCCTACCTTCCTTATCCAATCGTGAAGGTAGTGCCGCTGGGTAGAACACCCGTTGAATCCAAGAAAGTATTTCCGTCGATCACGGATTGCATCCGTCTTCTTAAAGCTTATGCCCAAGGCGAACAAAAGCTCTACAACGAACTGGAAGACCGTTTTATGAAGCCCTCCAAGATCGCTTCACGTAGGCAGTTCATGGAGATCGTTATCGCTTGGGCTATCATCTTCTTCTACTTAAAGATCAGAAGAGATCATCGTTATTTCACGGCCCTTTCTTTCCTGCTCTCTTCCCATGCCCTCTTGAGCTATGTAAATCGTTTTGAATTCATCCTGCAGGACAAGGACGTTACTCCGGAAGAAGCAGAAGAAATGCAGTCTCGCCGTATCTGGAGAACTTTGTCTGTTTTGAAGGATCCTATCCTTCTTAATCCTCATTTGAATCAATTTCTCGGTGACCTTGCCCCTCACGTTCACAAGGAAGAGTTTCCGATGGTCGCCCTTGAGCTCATCCCTAAGCTTTACGATTCTGCCGGTGAACATAAAGAGAAGATTGACAGCTACATGAACGGAGCCTTGGACGACTTTGCTAAGCAGTATGCTGCCGAGTCCGGAGTCAGTCTCTCTAATCCTTCTTCTGCGGTCTTAAATAAAAACCGTGGTATCAGCAAAGGAAGAGCGAGCGGATATGGCATGGATATCCCTATTGGCATCTCCAACAAAGACTTTATCTACGCTTTTGTCGACGTTGTCAGCTTGATGTCCTTTGTGGTTAAACGTCGTTTTGGTTTGAAGAATAAGGTAAGTGCTTTGTTTGTCCTTTACACACTCCAGCATCTGCCTTTCTTTAATCTTCAAACAGACTTCCGCAACATCAAGACTTCCAAGCTCTGGCCGGTTTTGATGCACAAAGACGGTCAAACGTCGGTCACCGCCGCTCCTGGGCCGCTTGTTCACTTTTCTACAGCTTCCTTGGTTGGCCACGGACCTTTTGATTATCAAGGCTGGGCATCCAAAGGCTGTCCAAAGAATCTCGCTCCTTTTAATACTCCTAAAGGTTTTCAGAAAGATGCTCGTAAAAGTCTCCGTCAGTTAAACCAGTGCTGCAATTCTTTCCTTAAGTCCTTCCTTCATTATCAACATAACAATGGCTAAACCTTCCATGCCCCTTGCCGATTGCCTGAGGCCTTTTAACCAATCTGACCGCCATAAGGTTCAGTCATTGATCAATGAGCTGAGACAAGCGGTCGGAGACGACCATCTGCTGGGAATACAAACAGAGCTTTTTGATGTATTAGTAAAGATCGTCGGTAATTTTCCTTTGAGCTCCGGTTCAGGTTACTTTTGGCCGGGAAGCTACATCGATTTCTCTTTAAAGTTAAGCCGCATTGCGCTTAATCTTCTGCGTCAGCGCATCCAGTTCTTCACGATGCCGCTGGCACAGAAAGAGTTTGAGACTCAGCTTTTAAAACTCTTGGTTCTAACCATCTGTTTCTTCTTCAACTTACGCATTACGGCCATGACGTTCTGTATGGCTGCAGAGAACGGAGATGAGTTTCGGTTTGAAGTGCCTTATGAAGATTGGTTCAAGGAACACGAGGGGCAGGAACTTACGCTGTACCACAATGTCGATCCGGATCCTGAGGCTGCAGCCGGCAACATCAATCGTCTCGTCCTTAAATATCTTCCGGAATCTCTCCAAAAGCGCTTTGCAAAGAGCTTTAAGCGAGGATACCTTGCGCTGTTATCTAAATTTATCCGCGGAGACGTCGGAAGTATTGTGAAGGATGAATTCATCCTCATCTTAATTTCTCAAGCAGAATCCATCCTCAGAGAGCAGATGACGACTGAATTTGCCAGACAAGGAGAAGAGCCGCCTCACTATATTCCTTCAATCCTGAGCTGGGCAATTTGCGCCCTGCTCGCAAACGAACTTTCTCCGGAAGCAGCGCTTAGGAAGTCCGATGCGATAGGGAATAAAGAACCTCTTCAAATCGTTGCACGTGCGATCACGTGCAAGGACGGAGAAATCTATGCCGTAATCGAATATTTCTTTCCTCTCTTAACGGCCAAGCTTCAAGAACTCTTTCCTCGCCAGACATGGCGAGAGAAAGAGGTTCTCAGAATGTGCTGTCAGTGCGGAATCTTTGACTTGAAAGAAGGCGCTACTTTTGAAGAAGTCGCAAACCGCATTGAAATTTTTATGAAATGCGGAAAAGAAGTTGTCTCTACACCCGTACAAGGTCTTCGCTTTAATAATTTCCTTCTTTATGTAGCCAACGACAGCTATTTCGGGAGAACCGTTCAATCTCTCCAAGCTAAACATTCCGTCGATGCTAATGATAAGAAACTGAAAGAGCTCGGTCTCCACAAGCCTGTTGCCAAATGGCAATGGCAAGACAAGAAACTGATGATGGAACGTTTGAAGCCCTACTTTGAGGAAGTATTAGCACCAAAAACCGATGAAGATAGGGAAAGAAGGGAATTTTTTGATCAATTGATGGAAAAAGCCCGCAAGCGATGGAAAGAAGAAGAACGAGCCCTTAAAGAAGCTGAGGAAGCAAAAGTCCCTCCGGCAATTCTCGCTCAGCGTAAAGCCGACTTAGAGCATGCTTTGCGCGCATTCGAAGAAGCGAAAGAAAAATTCGACTGCGAATTCAACGTAAAGAAGAAACAAGCCAAAAACAAAAAGGCGAAGTCTAAGGAAGCTGCAGCCAAAACAGCTTCTGAAGAAGCGTCTGCCGAAACTACTAAAACTGAAGAACCTGCAAAAGAAATGTCTAACTCTAACTTAATCGTCGTCCAAAAGTCCGAAGAACCTTCTGTTCCGAAGATCCAAACCTCGCACGCAATTAAAGCCTCGTGCAAACTCGTCTTTAATGCTCTTTGTCACGACACAAGCAGATTCTTCAAGGGTGTCGGGGAATGCTTTTCTGTTCACAGTTGGCTGGCCAAACGTGGTTACCGTCTGGTGAGAATCGATTCCGAAGAATCCTCTCCTTCTAATGCTCAAAATAAACCTGAAGTTAAACAGATTCCCTGTGGGTCTAGGAAGGCCGGCGCCAATGAAGAAAACTCTTCTGTGATCGTAATTGCGGCCACTGAAGCTCCCGTCACCGAAGTTCAAACTCCGACGGCCCAAGAAACAGGGGTCGACACTGAAGTCGTTGAAACTGTTGCAGAAAAGTCCTCTGAGGTAAGCAAAACTGCTGCTTCTGAAAACACAACCATTACTCCCGTAGAAACCGTTGACCAAACCACTTCAGAAGAGTCCATGAAGATAAGCAGAGAAGTCGCCAATCCCGAGCTTCAGCAGAGGTTAGTCCAACGACTTAATGAGTCAGTAGAAAAATCTTCTATTCATCCTGAAAAACTTGCCGACATGGAAATGGATGCTGAAATCAAGAGACTGGCTTCTTTGAAGAACAAGAATAAATCCGACAACTTGTCAGACAACAAGACTTCTCAAGAAGCCAAAGCTAATGCCAAAGAAAATTCGGTGGTTAAAACTGGAGCTCAATCCGTTGCTCAGCAAACCGGACCATCCTCCTCTTCTAATGCTCAAAGCAAGTCTGACGAACCTTCTGATTCTAAGAATCCGTCTGTCGACTCCGCATCTGAAACATCCTCAGGGAACGATGCAGAGAAGCCTAAAGCTAAACGCGGCCGCAGAAAGAAAGCGGATACCCAAACCGCTAATGCTCCTGAGAACGCTGTCGCCGCTACTCATACCAAACAAGCCGCGAGCCAAAAGGCCTCAAGTGAAGCAAAACCTGCCTCCGCTGCAAAACCTAAAGCAAATACAGCAGCGTCGGGTCAGCCGAAATCAAATGCAGCTCCTTCTGACCAGAATCCTCCGAAGGCAAAGCGAGGTAGGAAGCCAAAAGCTCTTCAGTCTGCTAATTCTCAGGCATCCAGCGAAGCCGCGAAGTCAAAGGAAGTTTCTATTGTCCAGGCTGCCAAGGCCGACAAGACTGCAAAGACAGCTAAATCCGCTGCTCAGCCAAAAGATTCAGTCAAACCGGCAGAAAAAACAGCTAAAGCTGCGACTCAAGCCAAAGCAGAATCCAAGCCGGTACTTAAAGCTCCTGCAAAGACGCCTTCCTCAGGAAAGTCTTCGGCTAAAGCTATTCAAGCCGCTTTAACCGCCTAGCCGTCCTTCTCTTAATTCTCAAAACATTCCAAATCGACCGTTTTTACGACCGATCGGGGGAGTTTTGTACCTAACGAATACCTATTGAAGCTTTTTACTATGGCCACACTTCATTTACCTTCTCGAGACAAAGTCATCTTGAGCCGTACGGAAACCAGGAAGAAATTCGACGAATTACCGGACTGGGACAAAATGATGCTGTCCCGTGCAGCCATGAGAGCCCTCTTCATGGACAATCCGGATGTCATCCTGACGATTGATAAATTAAAGGTTATCTCTCGCGACCATAAACATCCTCAAAATCGTAAAGATCCCTACGGCAGGAAAATCTGGTACCTCCCTAATCGTTACCTCAGACCGGAATACGAATACACCGTAAAACCCAAAGAGAAGCCGACTTGGGAAGAAATGGCTAAGGAATACAGGTCAAAGAGGAACAAATCTTCCAGGTGTGTTACTTCAGCGCAGAAGGAAAACAGAAAGATCCAGCTCTGCCATCGACATTTCTATGTCGATGAATACATGGAGCTTATGGCGACTAAAGCCAAAAGAGATCGCCTTAAACGTATGCAGACTCGTGAGCCTTACAAGTACACCAGAAAGATCGTCTTAAAGCTCAGTAAATCCGACCAGCGCACCAGAGAGCGAGAAGTCTTAAAGAAGATGAGCCAGACCTACACGGCCCACGAAATCATTACTTATCAGAAATGGTACGAGTGGCGGGAAAAGGCCCGAAAGCTCCTTCCCTTAAAGGCCGAATACTTCAACCAGTGTCTGCGACGATATCGGAACAAGGCGCTAAGCCGAGGAGAGAAGTTTTCTAAAGTCCGTCCGCTTAAACCTTGTCTTGATCTCAACCATGAAGTCTATTACCGCTCCAAGCGAGACAAATACATCCCACTCGAAGTCTTTAACCATACTTTTAATCCTTTTCCTAATGTTCACCATCCGAGAAGATACTGCTATCCGGAGGCGCCGAAGCCATCCGTACAGACGATCCCATGAGTTGGCCGCAGTTTTTCCGTGGTTTGCATCGTCGGCCTATCTGGCATTTCTGGGTTTTCAAAACATCCTTCCCTTAAATCTCAGTTCCGCATTGCTGTCTTTAACGCTTGGGATGGGCGCCTACCGCTTGTCTAACGGCCTTCACATTCTGAGAGCCAGAAGTCTGCTTTCCGGCAGACGGATGGAGCTCATGAAGTTTTCCAGAGCCTTAGAGGACTTTGACGACAAATCCGTCTGTATCGGGTATGGATTTACGTGGCTTCCGGAACACACGCAAAAGCTCCATGACTTATCTCGCCTCAATATCTCAACCTTAATGCTCCCGTCTTTTATGCATTGTCTCTTTAATCGTCACGACAAGACTCAGCTGCCCGATGAAATCGGCATGCCTTATCTTCATGGGCTGGATACGTCTGAAAAGACCCTGCGCCGAGCCCTCAAAAACTTTGAGGGCGGCCTTCTCATTGTCGGAACGACTCAGGCCGGCAAAGGCGTGATGCTGAACTTCATCATGACGCAGGCCATTCTGAGAGGCGATGCGGTAATCTTCATTGATCCTAAAGGTTCAGACCGTATGTACAAGGCGTTTTGCCGAGCTTGCGAGAAAGCAGGCCGCGGAAAACCGCTGCGTTTCCATCCCGGAAACCGTTCTAAAACCGATGGGATTCGTTTTGATGTGACGGCCGTTTTTAGTACAGGCGCCCAGATTGCCACTCGCGTGATGTCGGTGGTTCCCGGAGAAGACAACGTCTTCAAGCAGTTCGCCTGGTCTTGTATCAAGACCTTTGCGGACGCCATGATTGAACTCGGAGAAAAACCTTCTTTGAAGTCCTTGTCTCAGAACATTAACAAAGGCATTGAAGATCTTCTCCGAGCCTTAATCCTCCAAGCGGTCAAACTGCATGCTGACAGTGACTGGAGAGAGCAAGCCGAATCCTTCCTTCCTGCAAGAAGAGAAAACTGCACCGACGCGATCCACGAACTTAATGTTCTGGTGGCTTGGTACGAGAACGTACTGCCTGCGTATCTGCACACGATGGTCGTCGGCGAGTGCTTAAAGATCTTCCACCACTCTAAAGAGCACTATTCCAAAATTACTGCAACACTCATGCCAATCTTTGCGATGTTGACCAGCGGCCCTCTGGAAGAATCCCTCTCTCCTGATCCGTCCGACGCTTCCGATAAACGTCCTATCTGGGATATGGAATCTCTCGTTAAGTGCAAAGGCGTCCTCTACGTCAATCTAGACTCATTGTCGGACAACATGATTGCTTCTGCCGTCGGTTCCATGCTCTTATCCGACTTAACGGCTTATGCCGGTAAGCGATACAACCTTGGACTAAACGACGTTCGTATTTCGCTCTATGTGGACGAAGCCTCGAACGTGATCAATCAGCCTTTAATTGAACTTCTCAATAAAGGCGCCGAAGGCGGCGTGTACACCACGATTGCGATTCAGACCGTACCTGATTTGGCACATCGCTTGGGTTCTGTCCATGCGGCACGCATGGTGCTCGGCAACTGCAATAACTTAATCGCTCTTCGCTGTAAAGATCGAGAGACTCAGGATTTCGTCACGGAGACCTTCGGTAAGACGTATATCCACAATGTCGACACCACGTTGTCGACCCATGCAGATATGCATATCGGCTTACCTTCTTTTAAAGGCGGTGCTTCTCACAAACGCACGGCCGTGCGCGAAGAGATCATTCCTTCGGAATATCTCGGCAAGCTTCCGAACGCTCAGTTCTTTGCCTCGCTCGGCGGCGGACATCTGATGAAGGGCCGCGTCCCTGTCATTATCGGCGACGAGGAAAACTAAGATGCTCTCCCGACTCTTAATCCTCTTAATGATCCTTGTCTTAAGTTCCGTCATCTGGTGGCCGGGATTAAATGATGCCTCGTCTTTTGAGAACTTGTCGGAGCTCCACCTGAAAGACACAAGTCAAAAGATCGGTTCGATGTTTGAGTCTCTGACGCCGGTCGTTGACGGCGTCAGTTCTAAAGTCACCAGTGCCTTTAATGCTCTGCTCGGAGACACTTACCTTCCGTCTACTGATGTTGACGGGCATAAGGATGCGCCGACAAAAGAATTCTTTACGCGTCTTTGGTCTTCGCCGTACTTTGTCTCGATGCGAGCGATGCTGGAGATGTCCTGTGTTCGAGCCATATTGGCAATAGGCTGGTTTGCGTTCTTGTCTCCGATTTTGATTGCTGTGGTCATTGATGCCTGGGTTGTCAGACGCCTGAAGTATGAGAGTTTTGCGGTCCACCACCCGACGCTTTACCAAGCCGCTTTGTCTTCTCCGACCGTACTTCTGATTTGTGCTTTTGCCGTGATGCTGATGCCCTGGTTTATCCCGGCGTGGATTGCTGCGCTCTTTTACGTGGCCTTCCTTATGTCCATCCATTTGATCGTCTCTAACTTCCATCGATTCGGATAACTTATGAAACGTCTTCTTCTTTTAATGCTCCTTTCCTTTGCAGGAACTTGGGTTTCTGCTGCGGAAGACTGCTTTGACCGAATCGCACGCGATAAAGGTCTGGATGCGGATTTGCTTCGCGCGATTGCTTTTGTAGAATCTTCCGGCAATCCGTCTGCCGTCGGACGCAACGCTTCGAGCGAAGATTACGGACTCATGCAGATCAATTCCGGCTGGTTGAAGCGTTTTAAGACCTCAAAGTCAGAATTGCTCAATGACGCCTGCTTTAACGTTCAAGTCGGTGCAGAGATCTTGGCGGATAACTTTAGTCGCGCCGCGCACCCCTGGGATGCCGTCGGCGCCTACAACGCCGCCTGCACTCGACTTAAAGGTCAGGACTGTATCGATGCCCGACAAAAGTATGCCTGGAAAGTCTATCGAGCCTACATAGGAATGTCTGACGCTAAACGTCAAAAGCTCAGAGACGTCACGTCTTAATTCTCTTTTTACCAACCGTTTTTTGTAACGCCTTCCGCGTCGCTTTTTGACAAAGGCCGCGGCTGCGGAGGGATTTTTTGTCCTTAATCGGCCTTTGTCTTCTCTTTTACTTAACTTTTAGGAGTTTTTAATGACTTTATCTACCGCCGCAAACAGAACTTTTGCTTTTGTTCCTGCTCTGCTTTCCGTCTCTGTTTTTGTTCTGAGCGCCGTCTGTCCGGACGCGGCTTGGGCGGGAACTTCGACCGGCGGCCAGGAGCACTTTGCGGATCTTTACGCGATGTTGAAGGCCTGGAGTACCGGCACGCTCGGTAAATCCATCGCCTTAATGTTCCTGCTTGTCGGTTTAGGTGTCGGCGTCATCCGCGGCTCCATCATGGGCGCCGTGGGCTGCGTTGCCGCTTCCATGGCTTTGTTCATCGGACCGCAGATCATTGAACAGATCTTCACGGCCCTGATCTAACTCGTCTGATCGGATGCCCGAAGCTCCTTCGGGCTTCCGTTCTCTCAAGGAATCAAACATGGAATCCTTTAATCCTCACGAATACGTTCCGCGCCGATTGGATGCGCCGGCAAAGTTTCTGCTGTGGGACTTTGACTTGGTGGCGTCCGGCATTGCCGGACTTGCCTTCGGCATCATCGTTAATTCTCTTCTGATGGGTGCGATTGCCTCTTATGCGGCCATCTGGGCCTACAGCCGACTCAAGCAAAAGCGTCATCCCGGATACGGACTTCATTACCTCTACTGGCAGTTTCCTTTTAGAACCTTTAAGCGCACTCCGCCATCGAGCCGCCGCTTTTTTGTCGGATAACCGAATATGAACGTTAAAGAATATACGACTGAGATCTCTGCTCGTCTTGCGCTTCGCTCATTCTTTATTTACGCCTTTGCCGCGTCTCTCATTGTCAATGTCATTCTCGCCTTCGGCTTAATCGTCTTAGATAAGAAAGATCGGGTGGTTGTGCTGCCCGCAGAAATCACGAAGTCTTTCTGGCTGGATGCCAACGGTGTCTCTCCGGAGTACTTAGAACAGATGGGACTGTTTGCTCTACAGCTCGCCCTTAATAATTCTCCTGAGACCTTTGAGCACAACCAAAGAAAGCTGCTTCAATACGTCTCGCCCGAACAGCGCGGAGCCACTGAAGTCTTTTTAACGGCTCAGGGACGCCGCATGAAAAGCGCGAATGCTTCCGTTCATATGCTGCCGGAAGCGGTCGAGACTCGCGCCGGCACCATGCAGGTTTCCGTTCGAGGAAACGTTCGTCAGTTCATCGGGGACAAACTCACTTCCATGCGGAAGAAATGCTGGATCGTGAAGTTCACCTACCGAAACTCTCGTCTTTGGTTAGAAACCATGCAGGAAGCCGACTGCAAACGACCGTTTGAACCGATGAAGCCCACCGGAGAAATCTAATGATCCTTCCTAATCGTCTTCTCATTCTCAGCGTATTTCTTTGCCAGTCAGTTGTTTTCTTTAGTCCTTCTCTTAATGCTAAAGAGATGCCCAAAGAATCGGCTGCGTCCGAAGCTCAGTCTTCTGTGCATGCCGCAGTCGCTTATAAACAGCCTAACCGTGTTGTCGTATTAAACAGCAAGATTGTCCGAGCGGTTTACGACAACAATCTGATCCAAGCCGATAAAGATCCGACTACCGGTTCTTTGTACGTAGTTCCGCTGACTAAAGAGACCACAGGAATGTTTGTGGTGACCGAATCCGGTCAGACACACAGCATTACGCTCTCTCCTAAGGAGCGTTTAACCGCTCAAACCGTCACGCTGAAAGAGTCCGGAACTTTCTCTTCTTTTAATGGTCCCGCTGTTTCGTCAGAACTTTCCGGTCTTCCTTATGAAGAACGGATTCAGACCGCTCTGAAACTCATCCCGCAATTATGGGACTACGAAGGCGAAGCACTCGGCGGCACGCTTGCGGGCGCCTATCTCCACGCTCAGCCTGTCAGAGCATGGAATGTCTTAGGACTGAGACTAGAACGCTACCGCATCCTTAATCGTACAAAACACAAACAGACGGTTCGTGAACCGGAGTTTTGGAGAAACGGTGTTTTAGCCGTTGCGACTGAAGCTTCTGATCTTGCGCCCGGAGCCTCTGCAGATCTTTGGTTAGTGAGGTCAGCAAGATGAGCGTCAAGAGCTATTTCGAAAGTGAGCGAAGAAAAAAACAGATCACCTGGACGCTCATTATCTTAGGTGCGCTTTTTGCCGGGGCCATGCTTTCTTCTTATTACTCTGATGACAAAAAGCCGGCTGCAGCCCCTCAGATCACAAGCACCACTCAAATCTCGATGGTTCCGTCTAAAGCCGATTACGAACAGCATCAAGCCATCTATAACGATCGTCTGCTGAACTTAGAAAGGGAGTCCAAAGAAGCAAAGCAGAGAGAAGCCAAACTTCAAAGCGATAAGAAACGCTTGGAAGATCGTATTGCGCTCTTAGAAAAGAACGCTCCTAAGGCTAATCGTCCTACCGAGACCGCTCCGTCGGAAGACGGCTGGCCGCCTTCCGAGATTCTCGGAAAACAGCCGATCAGCAAGAAGACAGGCTTTACAAGCGGCAATCAGCCTCAAGGCAGATATTCTCGCCAGCAACCCGATGCCTCGGCTTCTTCTCCGGCGCCGCGTCTTGTCATCAACAATTTCGGCTCTGCTCCTAATCCTTCTAATGTTCTCGGATCACTCCCGATTAAGGCAAAACCTGAGACGTTGTCTTATCTGCCGAGCGGCACCTTTGCTAAAGCTCGTCTCTTGAACGGCGCGACTGCGCCGACCCGAGGACAAGGCTCCGGCAATCCGGTTCCGGTGCTCTTAGAGCTCACAGATTCAGCAGTCATGCCTAATCTCTATCGATCCGGTATTAAGCGCTGCTTTGTGACCGCCAATGCAACCGGTGAATTAGCCAGCGAACGTGTATTGATTCGTCTTGACCGCTTGTCTTGTATTGATGAAAACGGCGGAGCCGTAGATAAGAAGATCCAAGGTTATGTTTCCGGAGAAGACGGCAAAACCGGTCTTCGTGCCCGCTTAGTCACCAAGAGCGGACAAGCCATCGCTAATGCTCTGTTTACAGGAACTTTGGCCGGTCTCGGCAAAGCGGTATCGCTTGCGTCTGAAAACCAAACGACTTCTATTACCGGGACGGTTTCTACTACGGTCACCAACCCTTGGAAAGCGGGATTCGGAGAAGGCGCCACACACGCCATGGATCGCATCACCGACTACTACCTAAAGCTTGCCAGCGACATGTTCCCGGTCCTTGAAGTGGATTCCGGACGCAATGTCGAGATTGTGATCTCAAACGGCATATCGATTGAACGAAACACTAAACCTTAATTTACTGCCATGTTTAAACCATCTTCCCTTTTAACTGTCCTTGTCTCTGTGGGTCTGGCCGCACCGATTTCGAGTTTTGCTTCCGGTGCGTGTGTCAATCCTGACTTTAGGGCTCAGAAAATTTCTGCCGTTAAAACTTCGGCACCGCAGAAGGCAGCCGCCTCTGAAACTCCGGCCTCTAAAGAATCTAATGCGCCATCTGTTCCTTTAATCGCCGGACAAGCCGATGAATTGAAGATCGCAGCGGATAACTTCAAGACTCGTTATCCCAAGACTAAAGTTCTTGCGTATCGTCTGACTCCGCTGGCAGGAATTTTCGAAGCAACCGTCGGCAAAGAAGTCATCTACTTTGATAAGACTGCAAGGTTTGTGTTTTCCGGTCGTCTCTTAGATATGGATCGAGGAGAAGACTTAACGGATAAGCGCCTTAAAGATCTGAGAAGAATCGCTTTTGATTCTTTACCGCTGGATAAAGCGGTAAAGACCGTATACGGAAACGGTAAAAGAAAGCTTGCTGTCTTTACCGATGTGGATTGTCCGTTCTCCCGCAAACTCGGAACCACTCTTGAATCCCTTAAAGACGTGACGGTCTATACGTTCCTCTTTCCGCTGGAGTCCATCCATCCGGAAGCTCGCGTAAAGTCTGATGCGGTCTGGTGCGCTAAAGATCCGTCTAAAGCTCTTTCTTCCGCTTTAAAAGGCGAACCGATGCTCAAAGCCATTGCCGACAATCCGGTTTGTCCGTCTCCTGTAAACGATGTCCTTGCTTTGGCTAAACAGCACGGCATCGGAGGAACGCCGACCTTGATCAATGAAGCCGGAGACCGATCTGCCGGCGCCCTTCCGCTCGACAAACTTGAGGCGTTTATCAACGCTCCTTTGCAAGGAAACTAAATGAAACGTCTCTCCTTAATCGTCTCTGCGGTTTCTGCGGCGCTGATGCTTTCCGGATGCGGGTCGCTCACAGGGTTTTCGAATGCAAAGACGGATTTTGCCTGTGCTGATCTCTCCGGCGGTCCGTCCTGTAGAAACATCTCTCAGGTCTATGAAGAAAACAATCCGACAACTCCGGTCGTCTTAGCGGCTTCAGAGGAAGAAGATTTTGTTCAGCCGTTTTTTGAGCCGAATCAGACTCCAGGCAAACAGGTTGTTAAAACTGAATCCGATTCAGTTTCCGTCGAGCAAGTGGAAACTTCTGCCGTGGAGCGCACCTCCGACTTTGTCACGATTGTTCCTGCTCGTCCGTGGAGAAAACCGGAAACCGTTCTTCGTGTGTGGCTCGCACCATTCCATGACAAGTTAGGCGACCTGCATGACCAGCGTTATCTGTACGTTCGTTTAGAAAACGGCGGCTGGACAACCGACAGTGTCAATGAACTTGTCTCGTCTTCCCGTTTGTCAAAGCCTGTTTATCCGTTGTCTTCCGACCAGCCTCAGGATCCCAACGAAGCCAAAAAAGAAAAGCTCAAGCAGCTTCCCGCTTTCGGCTTTACCGGCAAACCCTAAATCCTCCTTCTTTTAATCGTCCTTTTCTTTCTCATGAAGCTCAAGAACTTCCTGTCTTCTGCGGCATCTCTGTTTGCCTTTCAAGACTTAAAACCCAACTTTAAGGCGCATCCGGGTTCTACCCCAACGCGCCGCAAAGCGCCTCTGCGCATTGACCGATTTGCCGACGAACTGCCTTATGCCCAGTTCGAAGAAAGCGACAAACTTTGTGCAATTGCCGCGCCGGACGGATCTTTTGAAGGATTGGGTTTTGTCATTGAAGTTACGCCTCAGACAGGAACGTCTCTAAATATGGCTAAAAGCCTTGAGCACATGATCGGATCGATCCTGCCGGACGGAACAGGCGTTCAGGTCAGTCTTTTCGGATCTCCCTTTATTGAACCTTTAGTAGAACTTGTCCGAAGCCAAACGCTTCGTCCGACTCCGGAAGATACGCCGGCACGGGCTGAGCAAAAGGACTTGCTGTCTGCTATGACACAAGCCAAGGCAAAGTTTCTCTCTCGCTCTGCCACTCAGGCGCCTCATCCGGCGCTCCCGATTCTCGGAAGAAACCTTCGCTGCTGGATTTCCGTTGTCATCCCTGCTAAGGATCCTTTTGCTTCCGAGGCCAGAGACAATGCACTTTTGGTTCGCAAGGTCATGGTTTCAACCTTGAACCAATGGCATTTCGCGCCCTTTGTTTGGGATGAGCGGATTTTGGTGCATACCTTATCCCTTATTCTTAATCCTCAGCTTTTTGTGAACGGCGCTTGGTCGTTTTCGGAAGTGGACACCGCTCGTGAACCTCGTACCCAAATGGTCTCACACGAAACCACCATTTCTGTGGAAGAAGACGGCATTGTCTTCCGTTCCGCAAACCATCCTTTAACCGTCAAAGCGGTGAGTCTTTCACCGCACGGTTATCCGCAGAGTTTCTCATTGGACAAGATGGCCCGCGCTGCAGGAGATGTGGAAGGTTCTTTAGGCTTCTCAAGTCCCTTCCTCATTACGACGTATCTCTCTAAAACTTCTTATGAGAAAGGCAAAAGCTACGCTCAGCTTAAAAGCGCCCGAGCAGAACAAATGTCGGCGACAGAAATTGCCCGCTTCATTCCGACGCTTCAAGAGGAAGCCAGAGACTGGCGAGCTGCTGTTCAGTCTTTCGAGCACGGAGAAGGTTTAGTTCAGCTTTCTCACCAAGTCATGATCTTCCCGACGACAGAGAACGTCACGCATGAAGTTCAAACCGCGATCGGAATATTCAAGAAGATGTCGATTGAGCTCATGCAGGATCACTTAATGCATCTTCAAGGCTTAATGGCTTCTTTGCCGATGACGGGAGGCCCTCTGCTCGCCCATGACGTAAAACTCGCCAAACGTTCTTCCACGAAAACAAGCGCCAATGCCGCCAATACAATGCCGTTGCTCGGCGACTGGAAAGGTTCCGGTACTCGAGCCGGACACGTTCTGCCGACACCGATTCTTTCGTTGTTCTCGCGCAGAGGTCAGATCACGCACATTGATCCTTTTGCTAATCCTCATGGCAACTACAACGGCATCGTGACGGGATCCTCCGGATCCGGTAAATCCGTCATGCTGAACTCTCTGGCCCTCGGAACACTTTGCTCCAACGGTCGTGTGTGGGTCATCGATATCGGCCGAAGCTACGAAAAACTCTGCCACTGCGTCAACGGCCAATGGATTGAACTCTCGGATACGCCTCGCCCTGACGGCAAGATCGATTGTCTTAATCCTCTCTCGGTGACAAAGAACATCGAAGCTGATATGGACTTAGTCCTGCCTCTGATTGCTCAAATGGCATCTTCCAATGAACAGCTCGATGACTTAATGCTCTCGCATCTTCAGATCCATATTCGCCATATCTGGTATGAAGCCAAAGCCCTGAACAAAGTTCCGACGATTACCGACTTAACTCGTTCGCTCCTTCATAACGGTCGACTAGGAGGCGCTCATCCTCGCCTTAACGATCCTGAATGGGAAGCCTATTACGCTTCTTTAACTACAGAAGAGCAGAAGACACTAGACGATCCCCGTCTTGTCGACCTCGGCGTCAAACTCATGCCTTACGCACAAGGCGGCGCTTATGTCTCCTTCTTTGAAGGTGAAGCCAATATCGACTTTGACAATCACTTCATTGTGCTTGAGCTGGAACAGCTCAACACCAAAAAATCGCTTCAAGCCGTTGTCTTAATGCTCCTGATGTATCTCATCGACGTAGAGATGCGTCGAGGCGAACGTTCTCAGCCCAAACTTGTCATCATCGACGAAGCCTGGGACTTAATGGTCCGCGGACATTCTTCTAAATTTATTGAAGCGGGTTACCGCCGTGCCCGTAAATTGAATGGCGCTTTCTTTACCGGCACCCAAGGCCCGGGAGACTACTGGAAGAGTTCTGCGGCTAAGGCGGCTTTGGACAACGCCGACTGCAAGTTCATCATGAAGCTCAAAGAATCCGTCTTGAGCGAATGCGAAAAAGAATCCCAGCTCGGCTTAGACGACTATGAATTCCAGCAGCTCCGTTCTCTTAAAGGTCTGAGGGATGTTTATTCCGAAGTGTTGGTCAAGATCGGCGATGCGCCGACTTCTGTGAATCGTCTGATTCTCGATCCGTTTTCTCTGTTGGTCATGAGTACGCATCCGAAGGACATCAGCGATATCAATCGCTTCCGCAAGGAAGGACTGTCGATGAGAAAAGCCATCGAAGCGGTTCTTTTAGAACGCGGTCAAGGCGAGTTCATTCCTTAATTGTCTTTCCCTTTAATTCTCTCCAAGAGTTCAATTCCATTTCCTTTTAATCCTATGAAAATCTCCTTCCTCTCCGTCACCATCGCCGTCTCTATCGGCGTGGGACTGGGTTTCGGTGCTTACCAAGTCAAAGACCGAATCTCCGACTTTCTTAATCGTCCCCGCTTTGCGGTCGTTAACCTCAATTCTGTCGTTAAAGCCAATGAAGTTCGTGTCGTCTCCCAAGGCAAACGAGGAGGAGAAATCATGGCGGAAGCCGAGCGCTTCGCTAAAAGACTCAAAGAAGAACTTGCCCAGATAGAAAACGAATGCGACTGCGTTCTTCTGGTTTCTTCAGCTGTCATTTCTAACGCAAAACTACCTGATTACACCGCACACCTTTCCGCCAAACTCGGCCTTTCTGCCGAACAGCAAAGCAATCAGCTTCAGCAGATCGAAGCTCGATTAAACAGCGGAGTCAAACGATGAGCCGCATGAAAGCCCACCCAAGAGTCTTTTGGCATCAGCTTAAAGACCATGTCCGCCGTTTTGGCTGGATTTGGCTTGCTGTCTTCTTAATCCTCAGTCTCGTAAACAACCGCTGGCATCTGGCTTTAAACCGCTCCCATTCTCTGCCCTTCAAGCTCTTCGTCATCGAGCGAGGACAAAAGGATGTCAAAGTCGGAGATTACGTGGCTTTTGAACCTAAGCCTTCAGCTGTCGGAGGTTACCGTCTGACCTTTATCAAGGAAGTGGTCTGTGGTCCCGGCCAAACGCTGACTCGTGAGAACCGTACGTTCTATTGCGACGGCAAAGAACTCACCACCGCTAAAGAACGCGCTCTGAACGGCAATCCTTTAGAAGCCACTCAGCCTCAGGTTTTAGGGGAAGACCAATACTTTGTGCGCGGAACGCACAAAGATTCTTACGACAGTCGTTATGAATCCTTCGGCTTAATTGATCGCTGCCGCTTCAGCGGCAGAGCTCATCCTCTCTTTTAATGATTGAAGATTGTCATGAACCTAACCCGTGCAATTCTTTCAACTTGCGCTGTCGCCTCTTCCATCGTCTGCATTTCCGCCTACAGTGTTGCCTCGAGCGAACCTTCGGTGAACTTTACCGTTGCCAAACCCCGCTCTCAGGAGAGCGCACCTAAACCGAAAATGGAAATCCTCGAACCGCTCGGTCCGCTGCACGCTATTGCTGAACCCGACATTCTCGAAGCCTTTAAATCTCGTGTCGGTGCCATGAAAGCGTCCGGTGAATACGATCGCCGTTTCAACCAAAACAAAGATCGTATTGCTAGAGAACTGGAACACCCGACACCGGTTGCAGGATTGAAGAAAGCCACGGAAATACGGGTTTGGGAATTGTCTGCTTCCGTCCCGGAAACCCTACCCGAATCTCTTCTTCGCCAGGCTCAGTCCGTCCCGATGCCGCATCTCTCTCGTTCACTGCTCTTCATTGACGGGAAGGATGCTAAGTCTATCGGTACCGCTCAAAAGCTCTATCAATCTCAAAAGGACATGCGGGTGGTTCTGGTGAACGGCACCCCGGCAGAAGTCTCGGAAAAGCTCAATCGCCGTGTGTTTTTTGACCAAGGCGGTGCGCTCGTCCGCGTCTTCGGGATTAAAGCCGTTCCTGCTCTTCTCTTTAATGGTCCGGAAGGCCCTGAAGGCGCCGAATTTGCGCCCGACCAATTGTCCGAACTCCTTTCTTTGATGCCACAGCCATGAAACGCTCTCTTCTAATACTCCTTTTGTCTTTCTGTTTTGCAGCTTCCGCTTCTGCCGGAAACTGCAAAGGCAGAATCATCAATCCGATCACGGATGTCTGCTGGAGCTGTGTTTTCCCGATCAAGCTCGGAGGCGTTACGCTTTCTTCCGGAAACAATGCCGATCCGGAAACCGATGCCAATCGTCTTTGTCTTTGTGCTTCCGGCGCCAATATCACTGTCGGTCTTAATATGTCCTTCTGGGAACCGCTAAGAACCGCTGAAGTCGTCCGTACACCATACTGTTTTCCGTCGCTCGGCGGCATGGAACTTAATGTCGGCATTCGAGCACCGGCTCACGGCCGTACACCCAATAAATCGACATCCGCTCAGCGCTCTTCCTTTTATCAAGTGCACTGGTACTTCACACCTTGGCTTTTTATCCTTGAAGTCCTTCTCGATACCAAATGTCTGGAACAGTCCGCATGGGATTTAGCCTATATGACAGAACTCGATCCGCTTTGGGATGATTCCGTCACAACCTTCTTCTTAAATCCGGATGCTTCGCTCTTTGCCAATCCGGCCGCGGCTGCAGCCTGCGCCGCTGACTGCGTGGCGGCAACGTCTTCGCTTCCGGTTTCTGAACTCTATTGGTGCGCAGGCTGCCACGGCGGAATCTTCCCTTTAACCGGCTGGATCGGATCTCACGTTCACTTTCCGCAAGCCTCTTCTCTGCTTGTCGCTCGCTTCACGATGAAGCTCCATCGTTCCGGTCTTCAATGGGCCGCTTACGGAGAAAAAGGCCAATGCGGTCCTTATCTCGAACCGATCATGGATAAGCGCGTCTATCGAACGCAAATGATGTACCCGTCACGCACCACCGGCAAACAAGACGGCCGATGCTGTTATCCGATGGGCGCTTCCACTTCGCTTTGGCATTCCGGCAAAACCTGGGCTTCCGGCGGAGAAGATGCGGCTTATCTGATCTATCGCAAACGAGACTGCTGCCAAGGTGCAGGAATTCAGCCGAGTTTATTTTGAAATAAACATACTTTTTCAAAAGTCATTTTTGAAATGCTCATACCAATTCAAATCCGTTTTTGAAAAGAGATTACTTTTTCAAATCTTAATACTCCATCCGATCTAACCCAGATAAAACTTTTTGAATTAAACACACTTATTCAAAAATTCGTTTATGAATAAATCGTACTTTTTCGAATTCCTTCTGAGCGCCTTGATAACTTGTCCGCTGATCACCTTTGCTGCTTCGGAACCTTGGACGATCGAAGATGTCCTTGAAGCTTCTTCCGAACTCTCTCAGCAGATGAGAGATCCTGAAGTAGCTACACAAAAGCCTCTGCCTCAGGCCTTTGTCTTGGTGTCTTTTTCAATGCCGGAGGCTTCCTTAGAGCGTTTAGCTCGAGACACCAAAGACGCCGGCGTGCCTTTGGTTTTTCGCGGCGTTCCGGAAACCAAAGGACCCTCTGACTCTAAACTCCCGCTCCTTAATCCTCAGTCGCTCTCGGCCTTTCAGCCTTTAATCGAATCCGGCGCCGATGTTCAGCTCAACCCTGAACTTTTCTCCGAATTCAATATCCGTCAGGTTCCTGCTTTAATCATCAAAGAAGAATCTTCCGCTTCCGCAGACGGCTGCGTCCAAGGCACCAAAGCCGTCATTGTTCCGGGGGACGTGACGTTGGGATACGCCTTAGATCGCCTGACCGATCGCAAAGACTCCGTCGGAGAGGTTGCCCGCACTCTTCGCGACAAACTTGGGAACCGTCAGTAATGCTCAACAACTCTCCTCGCGCGGCAATTGCCACAGCCCTCTTAATGCTCTTTAGCAGCCATACCGGTGCTTACGATAAGCAGTCCGCTATGGATGCCGCAAAAGAAGAAGCGGCAAAGCTGTCGATCAAAGACATTCTCACCGAGAGCTCCGCTTCCGGCACCGTTCCCGAATACGGCTCAGATGTTTCTGAACTCAAAGATCTGTTTGCTAAAGGTCAGGGCAATCTCTTAACACCTGGAACTTCAAAAGCCGACGGATGTTTGTCGCAAACTTCTATGGACTGCCGAGCAGTCCAGGTGATTTACGACACACATTCAAGACCCGGCTGGGAGGAATCTGATTTCGACAACATCTTGGCGGACCGCGATCATCTCTTAAACAAAGTGCCTGACCTTCCGTCTAACGGTGAGGAAATCTGCGAAACCATCACCACGACTCGGCCGCCTCAGACTGACTTTGCTGTCTGCGAAGAAACCACGGTCGGCAGTTCCACTCAGTCCTGCTTTGAGGGCTGGACAGAAAAGCTCGACGTCTCCACGTTATTTGAATGTATTGCTCGCACCGGTAAGAAGCTCACCGTTGAGTGCCTCGCTGACTACAACGAAACGAGCCAAGACTACACATGTCTGCATACACCGCCTCAGACGTGCCACGTCGGAGAAAAAGTTCAAATCCAAAGCACCTATCAATATCGCTGTAAAACTCAGCAGTTTGAACAAAACACTTATCGATGCAATCGATATCTGGAAGTGGTCGGATACTCAGGATGCGAAATCGGCAAGTTCTTTGAAGCTCAGTCCGAGACTTCGTCTTTGCTTGGCAAAGACGCCTGCAACGGAGGGGACGTTATTGAACTTAAATATCAATGTTCTAATGATCTGATCCCCAGACTTCGCATAGAAACCAACGTTAAAAATTCCGCTAACTTCGGTTTTGAGATACAGGCGGCCGACTTTCAGAACGAACATTACTTCTCGAACTGCAAAGGCGTCTGGACCGGACAAACCCGCTGCATCGGAGTCAACTGCACCGTCGATATCAAGATGGACATCTATACCCGTCCGGGTGAATGGGATTACTCCGGTTCCATCCAAAAGCGTTTTTCTTTCCAGAAAAACGTCAACGACATTTCCTTAGACAAGTGGCGCACCACCTGCGTCAGCGATGACGGCAAAGTCGTGGAGTTCGAATCATGATCCGTCTTCCTTTAATCGTCCTTTTGTCCTCCCTGACCGTCCTGTCTTCTGCGCCTGTCCGTGGCGCCTGCACGGACGGCCCCGAAGTCTGTGTCGACGGTCCCGGCTCCAAGTTTATTAATGGCGTTGAGGTCTGGCGCGAATGCTGGAACTATCAAACCACGCGTCACTGCACTTCAAGCTCGACTGTCGATTATTGTTCCGGCCTAAAACAAACACCGGGTTGTCGTCAAACAAAAGCAGAGTGTCTGAGTTACAGCCTGACCGGTACCTGTATGTCTTGGAACAGTACTTATATCTGTTCCGAAGAAGCAAAAGAAACAGAAAACATCGAAATTCTCGATAGTTCTCATACCGTTATATCCGGAACGGATACGACGACTTGTTCAAGTTTCTTAGACAATCCCGACTGCTATATCGCAGAAGAGAAATGTATCGAAGGTCCTGAGACACGAATCATTAACGGCGTAGCCGTTTATAAAGAGTGCTGGAAGAAAGAACTCGCTTTTGCCTGCGCTGCTCCCGGCGCCTCCAACAGCTGCCAAATCCTCGCCTCTAAAGGCTGTCAGCCCATAGGAGAAAAAGTTTGCGAGCGCGTCGGTGCCGACGGAACCTGCGCGCAGTATTCGCAGAAGTACCACTGCGTCAATACCGATCCGATTGAAGGCGATGACATTACGCCGGAAGGAACACCCGCTAAACCCGGTTTTGATCTTTTAGCCTGTAAGACTGCAACGGAAGGCATGACCTGTAAAGCCTCCGGTTACTCCTGTATGCAGACCAACGATAAAGGCGAATGCATTCAGCGCAAATACATCTATAACTGCACCAAATCCCTAAACGAAAACTCGTGCGAAGCCCTAGAAAAGCTCCCCGAATGCGAAGTCCGTAAATCAACCTGTATCGAACGCGACGGCCCGAAGTGTCTTGCTTATAAAAAGGAAATCTTCTGCAAAGGCGACTCGGAAATCTCTGCCCCCGGCGCCGACATCATTGATTCAAACATTGTCATCGGCGCCATTGAACCCTCGGACACTTGTCTTCCCCTTAAAGATAATCCGGCCTGCACGGTGCTTCGAACCGAATGCGTCGAAGGCCCGGCAGAAAAGATCATCAACGGCATCCCTGTTTATAAAGACTGCTGGAAGTATGAACACGTCTATGTCTGCGGAGCCTCAGGCGACGGCTCCGAAGAAACCAAAAACGACTGCGGTAAGTTCGAAGCCGATAAAGACTGCGTCAAAGTCTCTTCCGAATGCATTGCGGTCGATGACCAAGGCAAATGTTTAACGACCGCCCACACTTATCGCTGTGTAGAAAAAGAAGGATCCGTCGTCACAGAAACCATCTGCCGCCCCGCAGAATGCTTGGACGGCATCTGCGAGGGCTCCGGCGACCCGGCCGATTCTGACTTCTCTAAAGTGATCACAATGCTTGAGACAGCGCGCCAAGGCGCCCTTTACGGCGACTACGACAACGGCCGCTTCTTTAACGGAGAAGTCGACGAATGCTCCAAGAAAGTCTTAGGTTTCTCCTGCTGCGATACCAAAGTCAAAGCCGGAACGGCTAATTCGTCTGCTTTTGGCAAAGCGATGAGATTTGCCGGAGACGTGACGGTAGAAACCGTCAAATACATCGGCAGTCCTTATGTTTATGACGTCTTGTCAGCTTCTGACGCTACCTCCGGCATCTTGAATATGCTCTACGGCGATGCAACGAGCGGTATCTACAATCCGTCGCTCTCTTTCTATGGTTTCGGAATGACGCTCCAAGGGGGCCAAATGTATTTCACCTTTGACCCCACCTCTTTCGCCATGTCCGTTGCCGTCCAAATTGCATTGGACTATCTGCAGTGCGAACCTAAAGAGCAAACCTTAATGCTCAAGAAAGGCCAGAAGCTCTGCCACTACGTCGGAACCTACTGTTCTAAGAAAGTCGTCACCTGCGTGGAAAGAAAAGAAAGCTACTGCTGCTACAACTCGCCTCTTGCCCGCATCCTTCAGGAACAAGGCCGTCCTCAGTTAGGCAAAGGCTGGGGCTCGGCGCAAAACCCTCAGTGCGAAGGCTTTACCCAGGACGAACTCGAACGCTTGGATTTTGACGCGATGGACTTGTCTGAGTTCGAAGCCTTAATCGTCCAAAAGAACGAACTCAATTCCGCTGCCGCCCAAGACCGAGGAACGACCCATACCAAGAATTTAGTCGATAAAGACTTAGGTGCTTATGTCCCGCCGTCGGTCGGTTCTTCGCATGTCGTCGATCCCAACTTCACGGGTACTCCGACAGCGCCTACCCGCCCCTCATCGTCTAAAGCTCCTTCTAAAAATCTTAAAAACTAACCTCTAATTATGTGCAAAAGACCACAAAATCTTTGTCTTCTTTTATCGCTTGTCTTAACACTCGCCGCGCCTGCATCCCTGGCGGCTTCGTTCTGGGAAGAAGACGTTTGGAATTCAGATGACCGAGGTTTTCTTTACTATCCGCCTGAAGAATTAAAGAAAAAAGCTCCGGATCCTAATGCGCCTAAAGATCTTTCTTTAATCCTGAGCGCCGCTGAACTGAGAGCTGAGTACACCAAACGATTAGAGAACGCGACCTTTCTTCCCACGGAAGCCAATGTCTTAGCCTTCCAAGAGGTCAACCACTTCGTCCAAGAAAAAGCCGCCCTCTTTACCGACATGAACCGTCGGGTTTCTTGGCAGAACCCGCAGTTTGATTTCTCAACCCTCAATCCGGCCGCAAACTTCGCTCAGGTCTCCTTAAAGGAAGACAGAAACCAAACTCGTAAAGAACAGATTCCTCAGATCGCCCAAGAATGGGGCTTGATGTATTTCTATCGCTCCGACTGCCGCTTTTGCGCCCTCCAGTCTCCGTTGGTCAAGCAGCTCAAGGATACGTTTGGTTTTGATGTGCTTGCCGTCTCTCTTGACGGCTCGCCTAATGATCATTTCCCGGATGCGCTGCCGGACAACGGTGTCTCCAAACTTTTAACCAACGGAATGGGATTGGACCAAGTGCCCGCGCTCTTTATGGTTAAACGCGATCAATCCGCCTCTTACTTGGTCTCTTCCGGTGTGCTTTCGCTTGAAGACATGCTAAGCCGCATTCAGACACTGGCTTTAAGCAAGCCCGGAGAGTCGCTTTTCGGCGGCGCGCAGGCCGCAAACTCTGTGCAAAAGACCACAAATTTGTCTGCCCCTGACGTTTTTCCGAACACTGTCTTAACCGCGCCTGCCGCCGCTCCTTCCCTTTAATCCTCTTCAGCCATGACCCGTAAATTCACAAAACTTTTCTCCGCTTTGACTTTGAGTACTTGTCTCTTCACGGCTGACGCTTCCGCAGGCTTCATGAAAGACTTCTATTCCGCAGCAGGTTCTTATCAAGGCAATGTCACACCGGCAGGTGTCTATCAGTCTTCCGGCATGAATACCGTCACAGGCGGCGGATTTGTCTATCGAGCTCCTCGCAAAGACTTTAATGCGTTTTATTTCACGCCTCCTTCGCTTTCTGCCGGCTGCGGAGGCATTGACCTATTTCTTGGCGCTTTCGGTATTCCTTCCCGAGAAGAATTCGTCGCTTTCCTGCGCAACATCGGAACTGCACTTCCCGGCTTAGCTTTCCAGCTTGCCCTTCAGTCCTTAGCGCCGGACCTCAATGAACAAGTCACAAGCTTCCGCGACATGATCCGTCAGTACACCAATATGTTCCAAGACTCCTGCACTTCCGCTCAAAACCTCTTAAAGATGAGCGGCGCTGAACAATGGATTCAAAAGACAGGCTTTGAGGCCCGCAATGCTTTGCGGGCATCAGGCATCGTCTCCGATGCTTCAGAGGCAGATGCGAAGACCCGCACGGACGGCGCGGCGGTTTTAGATTACGCGCCGACCCGTAAAGATTCCGGCGGTAATGTGGTCGATGCTCCGGAGTTAAACCTCACATGGTCTCTGCTTTCCGGCGGCAGCTTTAATGCTTCTTACAGCAAAGAGCTTAAAGAACTCATGATGACGCTCGTGGGCACCGTCATTTATGTCCGAGAGGGCAGCGGCAAAGACACCGTCACCCGCGCCATCCCGATTGCCGGTCAGGACTTAGTGGGCTTCCTTTTCGGTCGCCCCGACACCCAAGTCTTGGAAAGTGAAGCTTTCCGACTCCGCTGTGTAGAAGAAGACGGCGATGACCGCTGCTTGTCTGTTAAAAAGACCACGCTTGATGAAGTCAATCTTCCCTACGAGTTCATGAAGGCCGCCTCTAACTACAGAAACTCCATCCTGCGCCGAGACCCAAATCTTGTCTCCGAAGCCGACATGCTGCTTTTAGCTTCGTCTTCTACTATTCCCTTAATCCGTCTGATCAATGCCACCGCTTCTCACCGTTACTTAGGCTTCTCTCAGGACATCATGCGGATTTATGTCGAGGCAGCCGCTTTTGAAGCCGTCATCCGAGCCATGGATCGTCTGTCTTTAGACATCAAGGCCGCAGCTTCCGCCTCTTCGGCTTCTCAAACCGGTGTCATTGCCGCCGAACACCTAAAAGTCATTGAGGCAAGAATCGATGAAGTTCGTAAAGACATCGCATCGCGCAGCGATGCGGTCTTTCAGCAGATGAGCCGAGCCCACTCTTTCATTACGCAGATTGAACATTTGGAAAGAAGTGTCAAGGGCGCATTAGCTGCTGACTTAGCGGCCAATCTTTCCTTCGGAGAAAACCTCTAATGGTGATGGACTATTACGCCTACTGGAACGGAGGCCAAATCCGAGATTTATTCGAAGCCTTGGTTTCGATTTGCTCAGGAAGTTCCTACGAAGGTCTGCTTAAAACAGCCGTTCTTGCCGGTTTTCTTGTGACGCTTACCGGCGCCCTCCTGAAGTGGCAGGGATTGGCTTCAAAGGTTTATCTTTTTGCCGCCGTCTTGTTTTATTCCGTCATGCTCGTCCCTAAAGTGGATGTCGCCATCCACGACGAACGAAGAGCCGATGTTTATGTCGTAAGCAACGTCCCGTTCGGTGTGGGATTCTTTGCGTCTGCCACCTCTAAGATCGGACACTTTCTCACCGAAAGCTTCGAAACCGCTTTCTCTCTGCCCGATGCTGAACGCTTCTCTAAGTTCGGCTTAGTCTATCCTCAGCGCGCCTTAAATAGTCTCTTAGCCGCCGGCCCTGTAACACCGGAAGGCCGCGCTCTAACGGATCGGGTGATTGCCGACTGCATAGGACCCGAACTTTTGGATCATCCCGACAAAGCGGCCGAGCTCAGCCACTCAGGCGACATTTGGGCCACGATTTCCGCAGACGGCTGGATCAATCCGGCACGCTCTTCCGTATCTTCAGACGGCACCGTCCAAAGATGCGATCAGGCACTCCAAAGTCTGGACCAGCATCTCAACACTGTTGAACTCGACTTCTTGTCTAAGCGTCTCGGTACCGTCTTAGTACCGGAAAGAATTGATCCCGCCGACGTCATTCGACGGACGCTTCCTCAGAGCGAAGCCCTCCTGCTCGGTGTTTCTCGTTCCTTGGAACAAAGCCTCAAGCATTCCGTCATGCTCACCGCGCTTCCGCGCGGCATGGCATCCATCGCCGCACAGGCCGGCGCCCCGCTGGATCTTGCCGCTAAATATTCCGCTTCTCAAGCCAACCTCACGTCAGAAATCAATTACCGCACGTTGGCGCGTTTAGCAGAACACAGCCTCCCCAAAATCCGCAACTGCGTTGAATTCATCGTCATTGCCGCCTTCCCCTTAATGCTCCTTTTGATGGTGGCCGCGGGAAGCGCCGCCGGCGCGGTTTTTCGGTCGTTTTTTGTATTGCTGATTTGGTTCCAGTTGTGGGCACCGCTCCTCTCTGTTGCTAACTATCTGATGATTTCCGTAGACGCCAATCCGATGAATCGTATTGCAGCTGAATTCGGCGGAAGTACTTTGCTGGCAGCCGGAATCATTCGTGAAGCAGGTGCCACTTCTCAAGCAATTGCCGGAAGCATCATGCTTTTGATTCCTGTGATTGCCTTCGCACTTGCCAAAGGCAGCGATATGGCATTTGTCTCTATGGCCACCGGTTTAATGGCCCCTGCTCAAGGTGCATCTTCGGGCGCCTCCGCTCAAGCAGCTGCCGGAAACTTCAATGCCGGGAACGTCTCTATGGGAAATACATCCATGAACTCGGCTTCCGCAAATAAATCCGATCTTTCTTCCTCTTGGAGTGATCCTTATGCTTCTAAATCTCATACAGCTTATGGCTCTGTCACCAGAGATGAGACCGGAACCGTAACAGGAATGGCCCGAACTTCCATTGATCTCGGCGTTACTTCTTCCGGTGCATTAACGCATAGCCGCACGACAGGAACTGCCTCCTCTTCCGTAACAACTTTGACTGCTTCTGAGAGTCAGGTTCTTTCTCTCTCATCGGCTGCCTCTTCTTCAAATGCAGTTAGCCGAGAATTTGCTCGAGCAATGAGTCAAGGATTGTCCGAACGCCTGAGTGCCGGTCAGTCGACCGCCGGTTCGTCTTCATCTTCTTATTCGAAGAGTTCAGGAGAATCTTCTACCGTGTCCAGAGGCTTATCTAATTCCGAGAACTTGTCATTCACAAGCGGAGCAAAACTTCAAGCCGGAGGCGGAGAAGCTCAATTCTCAACAGATGCTGCAAAGGAAGCGGCCAAAGATGCCAAGGCAGCATCTTCGGCTTCGCCTGAGAATGTAAATCTAGCCGTTACTCAAAGTCCGGCTTTACTGGGAGCCGTTCCCACGCAGGGCAAAGATTCCGAAAGAAAACCTGTTGCACGCCATGTACAAAATGCGATGTCTCATCTTCGCGGAGCAGCTGAAGCTGCAGGAATGGGAATCGGGCTGGAGGCAAAAACTGCTCAGCAATTTGTAGACACCGCAACGGGATCTCAAACCGCCGCGACTCAGCGTCAGAAAGCTGAAGCCTACCATGCGCTCAAGAGCACAGCGAAAGAAATTGCCGCCTCGACCTCAAATGATGAAATGCATCGAGCCGCTGAAAACTTCTCCGCGGCACTGGATAAAGCCTATCGCACCTCTAATGATCATAGCCGAATGCTCTCAGAGACGTTCTCTGCTTCTCGATCTCAGTCAGAGAACCTAAGCGGAACGAATCAAACTGCCGTTAATAACGACATCTTGGTTATGCAAAAATTACTGTCTTCAGACAACTTGTCTGCAGAATCGCATCTTAAAGCTCTCTTCGATTCTTCTGATAAGCGAGAGTTTTTAGGCGCTTCAACTGCCGCAGATTCTTACGACCGTGCTGCAGATGTCCGACACTTAGGTCCCGGACAAATACAAGAAACCGCTCTTCGACAAAACGCCCTTAAACATCAAGGAGAAACCTCCCTCTCCGCTTTGCAGCTCATGGGTAAAGGAGTAATCGGTAAACAAGCAAAATCCTTTAGAAACAATGCAGAAAATTCCTCGCTCGCTTCGTCCTCATTAAACGCAGGGAGGGAAGATTTCAACAAGAAATTTGATGAGCAGGAAGAGGCTAACGCAATAGGTCTTTTGAACCAAGGTGCAATGACTGAATTACGGAATGAACATAATAACGACTCTTCTACTCGCTACCTAAACGAACAAAAAGGCATGAGCACCCTCTTGCTTAATTCGCTTGCGGGAGGACTTGGCTACCGAGGACCGGGGTTAGAAAAGTATGAAGAGGATGAGAGATGATCTTCTTTTTTTCAGGCTTTCCAGCTTTCATATAACGAAAAACTGAAACGTCCTTGCCTACTTCCAAAAACGGGCATCTAATTTGTCTAATATATTTGACACTTTTAAAGTGTCTACCATAGAATACAGTCTATGGAAATTAAGCAAACACAAAAATTTCACAAGTGGTTTTCAAAACTTGACAACGTCACTTCCGCTATAGTTTTTGCCAGGTTGATCGTTGTCAGCAGGGGCTCGCTCGGGCTCTGGAGAAGCGTGGGAAAGGGCGTTTGTGAGTTAAAGATGGACCACGGTCCGGGATATCGAGTTTACTTCACCTTCAGAGATGGAGAACTGATTTTGCTTCTAGTTGGAGGCGACAAACGACACCAAAACGAAGATATAAAAAAAGCTCAAGAAATGGCTCAGTGTCCGATCGAAGACTGTGAAAACTTTTTTGAAGGTAATAAGGATGAAAACGCTAAAAGTAAAAAAAATGGATGTTGATGACTTCATCCGAGACGATAAATCCGCCGCTGTTTTTCTAAATGAAATGATTAAGCTCGATAGCGGAGACGGCTCTATGGTTCGCCTTGCTATCGGAAATATCATCAAATGTCATAATGTTTCTGAAATAGCTAAAACAGCCTGTGTTTCAAGAGCCAGCCTCTACAGTGCCTTTAATAAAGACGGAAACCCGTCTTTTGATATGGTCCAAAAAGTTTTGGCTGCTATGGGATTAGGCATTCGGTTTGTGCCGTTGGAAAATCGCTAAACAAAAGAACTTAATGTAAGAAGCAAACAACCTCTTGAGACATTGCTCTACGTCGACTAACTCGGCCTAAATGGTGAAGCTTGAAATAGCCTCTGGCTGACTGGCCTCAGTCGCTGTTCACGCTGTTCGCGAATTAACAATAGGAAAAGATTCTTGGCTGACTATCTCGTATGATTCAAAGAGATCTATTTGATCCCGCGCAAGATTCTGAAATCATATCCCCACGCTTAGAAATGGGGAGAAGCAGTCATCCGAAAACAAGCAAAATTGCTTAAAGACAAAGCCGAAGACGCCTATTTCCTATGGACCTCGTTAAACGTTGGATTAAAAGATTTCAACAAGAAATTTGATGAGTAGGAAGAGACAAACTCAGTATGACTTATGAACCAGGGTGCGATGACTGAGCTAAGACGAGATCGTATTGACGATGCCTCTGTTAACTATCTGAACGAACAAAAAGGCATGAGCACAATCCTCCTTAATTCTCTTGCCGGCGGACTTGGTTACAGAGAAGCTCGGGTGGAAAAGGAAGCAAAAGACTAAAACTAATCTTCTACCCCTAAAGTTCTTATCAGAGAAGAAAATTGTTTCCCAAAGGCCGTGTGAAAAAATATCCTCCAAGAAGACTTTTCATTCATCATCGTCTCCATCCAAAGGAGCCTCAAGATCAATCTTAATGTCTTCTACGAGAGAAGAAATTTTCACAAACTTCTCAACTGTCATAGGAACTAAGTTCTGAGGAGAATTTTCTATGTCCTTGGCAAGAAAACCTAAAAAGTTATTCAAGACGGGATCGTCTTCACAACTAGTTAACTTGCTGATTACAACCTTCTCGTCTGAATCAACATAATAAACAAGTGTGTCCCCCTTGTTTAAATTCAGAACATTCCTCACGACTTCGGGGATCGTTGTCTGGTATCTGTCAGTTAAAGTGGACTGTGCGGAAATCAGATTCGACATATGAACTCCTGTTTTTATTTATCGTAATGCGATTGCATTGCCTTGTCAGTTTGCATTTGATCCACCCCAACTCCTCATTGTCGATTTTTGGTTTTCCGAGAGCAACAGATTTTTTGCGTTTCCTCATACCAAAATAAGGTGCGGTAATCACAAGTCTTCAATCCTGACTCGAACAGATCCCTGTTCTTTCAAGCGCTGACGGGCTTTTTGAATAAGTTGCTCGTCTTCCTGGTCGATGAAGGCTTTGTTTGACGAGGGATTCTGAGAGTTTTTTGTCTTCTCTTCTTCTAGCTTCAGCTTCTCATAATTCTTTGTTTTCACGGAAATTCGAGATGAGTCCTGACACCAAGCAGGAACGTACCTCTTTGCCTTGTTGGAAGAATGCTTATCAAAAGGTTTCAGAAGACCTCCTTCTGCTGCCTGCCTGAACCACTTACTAACAGTAGAAGATTTCGACTCAGGCAAATTAAGCCTCTGCCTGAGAGACGCATTATTCGCCGGCTCGCTAAGAAGATATCTCAGCACGGTATGCAAATATACCGTCCAGTTCCTTTGATCCAATGAAAGGAGCTTCAGTGGTTTTTCAAACCAAAGCGTCACCGTTATTGATTTTTCCCTGACCTTAATTTCAGGAACCGGAAGACTGCGAGATTCAAGCTCCTTAACGATTTTTCTCCAGCCGTACCCTTGTCCATCAACTAAGCCAAGATTCTTCATTTCGGCGAAAATTTTTTCATTCTTAATGGCTGGTCCACCATCTAGAAAATGGAGGGTATCCAATACGGGTCGGCCTGAATTTGTTATCTCGACTCTATTTTTGAAGATTTCTATAACTATTCCGTCCTCTTCGGAAGAAAGATCTTGGTGAGCAAAGGCATTGCTAAGCACCTCTCTAACAACAGCATGTGGAATTGATAATTCAACAAGCCTTCTCCCGCTTTCTAGATCAATGCGTTCGCGTCTCGGAATCAAACCATTGAGATCCCGGTAGGTTGATTTAAACGCCTCGACGATTCCTTCTTTGAACTCTTTGTCAAAAACAACAGGACTCAAATTATCGTTGTCGCCGTACGAGACAATTCGAACACACTTTCTAGCCAGTTGGTTGAAGTCCGAGAGATTCCGAGCTAAGAGATATGCGCTAGATAGAGGAATCTCATATGCTGACCCGGACTTTTTAATCAAACCGAGCTTTTCAAGATAACAGAGTCGGTCCTCCTTGTTGTCAGCAATCTCCATTCTTGAAAGTCTGAGATATGCCTCTGTATTCAAAAGTTTGAGAACTTCTGAGCCAGACAAAGCCGAAGCAACAATGGAACGTTCATTTCGGTCCTGAGGAACTTCCTTTTCTTCGGCATCTAGAAAGGATTGAGGCGATTTTTCCCAGATAAGAGACCTCTCCATACTTGGATTAATGTCAGAAGTCATGAAACAGCTAAAGCTGGCACACTGAGCGGGAAACAAAGCAGGGCAACTCACCTGAGGATTGTTACCATCAACTCTTCGCTCAGCCTTATCCCTGTCGTAGGTCAAACCTGTGATTGTCCATTCCGCACTCATACAGAGTCTCCTTCATTCGCAACTATACAAAACAACCGACAGAAATTAAATAACGTTAAATAGCATTAAATAAATTAAAAGAATCACAATTCGACGAACTATAGAATAAATTTCAAAGACTGATCCTGCTTTCAGAAAATCCTAAAAATCCAATAGTTATGGCAATTTTTCTAACGAAAAATTGCCATTATTTTTGATTAATTGCTTGATTATATAGTTTAATTTTAGTATAATATAAGACTATATTAAAATGATTTAAAGGCAAAAAAATGGCTGTTCCTGAAGAAGTCAAAAAGGTTCCGCGTCCGGTTAACACTATTGTCTATGACGCCGGCAGAGACGGACCGAAGCGATTCTTTGTTCGGGAACGGATTGGGTGTAAGTACATCAAAGGCCATAATCCGCAGCCCGTTTACGGGAAGGTTATTGGCTATATCTACGAAGGAAAGTTCATTCCTAAGGGGCTGGAATTGAGAACTGATAAGCCCGACAGTCTTTCCTTTGGCAGCGCTGCCTTTGCTTATTCTGTCTGCCAAACCCTTAAGCAGGAACTCTTCGAGAGCTTCGAAATCAAAACTGCTCTTACCTTACTGACAATCGCTCTTTTGAGAGTTCTTAAACCCCGGGTTCCCAACAGCCGACTAAATTCTCTTTACGAACGCAGCTGGATATCGATGTTCATTCCCGGAATACAGCTGTCCGGTAATACGGTCTCAAAACTGCTCAACAATCTTGGGAAAGACGCCGAGAAAAGGAGACATTTCTTTGCACGACGCCTCAGTAACGTAAGCGGCTTTGAGCACATCGCGATTGACGGGACTCTCAAACAGGACAGCAGTATTGTCAACGATCTTTCCGGCTTCTCCTATAAGTCCCGTCTGAAAGGATGCCGCGATATCAGCGTGATCTATGCCTACGATATTGAAAGGATGGAGCCGCTCTGCGCTCAAGTCTTTCCCGGCCATTGCATCGATGCAAGCGCTTATCGGGAATTCATTCGCGAAAATAAAATCGAAGGCTCTGTTCAGAGTAAGTATTGATCTTTGAGTAACGGCAATGGATCCCGTTTAGAGATATTTACCGAAAAACTTCTTTCCTCAACTCCGATAGTAAAAATTTCATTCTTCAGGATCTTAATTTTTTCCATGAAACTCTCTTTGGCAAAGGTCACAAAGTTGTTGTAAACGATGTAGTTGTTGAGATACTTAGTGGCAACCCCTCTAAACCGGATATTTGTCATTGCCTTGAGGGCGGAGTGGTAATAATTAATCAGCTGGATATTGAAGATTCCTTTCTTGTGTTTCTTTGACGGAATTTGAACATGTTTAGCCTTGCAAGATTCGGCTAGCAAGGGGTAACCTCCAAGACTGTCCGTTACAAGAGTGGAACCGGGAAGAATCTTGCACCCTAAAGCAGTTTTGAGATTCGCGGTTGTGGGTTTCCCAAGATTGCAAACCACGCCTGTGCTCTTTCCCTCTAGGTTTACGGCTGTCGGCACGCAAACTTTCTCATCAGACAGGCCTCTTTTCGTGGAACGCATTCCTCTTTTTTTCGGTTCTCTGCCGGCGGGCTGAGCCGAAAATTTTCTTGATCCTTTGTAGCTGATCGAAAAGTAGACCTCGTCAGCTTCGACGACGCCTGTCAGTTTTACCGAGTTGTGTATCTTTTGTAAGCCGTCTAGCAGCCGATGGCGCCACTTGAAAGAGGTATCCAAGGAAATTCCGCACCTTCGTGCGCACTCTCTGAGAGGAAGCCGGTCCATGAAGCACTGGACGTATTTGAACCATTGAGAAATTTCTTTCTTGCAATGGTTGAAAAAGGACCCGCTGCTCCAACCAAAGCTTTTGCTGCAATCTCGACATATAAAGCGTTGAGTCCCACAGTGTCTGCCGTTTTTTACAACTTTTAATGAGCTGCAGTGCGGACAGGCGGGCCGACCTGACCGGCTGACATCGAGCCTCTTGCTTAGAAAGCTTTCGACTCCATCGGAGTTGTTAATGGGTTGGCTATCAACGAGAACTTCCAGAATGCAAGATCTTTCTTCAGCGCTTAAGGCAAAAAACTGCGAAAGGAGCTTATCTACTGCTGTGGTAAACATAGGGTACCTCCTTAACTTAAAAATACCCCTTAAATGGAGGCGCGACAACTAATATCAATACTTACTCTGAACAGAGCCAAATCGAAAAGGGAATCATTGTTGCTGACAAGGGCTTTCCGTCTTCAAAGTTGGCCGATGAACTTAAGCAGCATCCGGGACTCCACTTCCTAACTCCGGTCCGACGCAACGATGTAAATATCGAAAAGCTGGAACTTCTCAAATTTGACGGAGTTCTGGCCGGCACGAAACAACAAGTTCTTTATGCCAAACGCAAAAGCGTTTCCGGAAGATTCTTTTACTCATTTAAAGACACCGGTTTAGAGAGCTCCGAGCAGAAAGACTACTTGAATCACAGGCTCAGACATAACGACTTTAATAATGAAAATTATCTGGGAAAGAAAGAAAAGTTCGGTCTCATTGTCTTTGAATCAGACCAAGATCTATCTCCAAAGAGCGCCTACCTTTGCTATCAGGACCGATGGCTGTTGGAACTCATGTTTAAAAAATACAAATCTAATGAGCAGCTTGTAGATTCCAGAGTGCAGAGTGACTTCTCTGTTTGGGGCTCGGAGTTTGTCAATTTCTTAGCAACAGTCATTACTGCAAAGATGGTGAAAAAGGCCGATGAGAAGAAGTTATTGGACAAGTTCACTTATGGTGAACTCCTCGATGAACTTGAGCACATTTGGAGAAAAACTGCTGCTAAAGGGCCGGTTCAATCTTCTGATCCTTATTGGGTGCATCCCTTCAAAGACGGAATGCAAATCCTAGAAGAGCTGGGATTATCCGAACCTATTGCAACCCTGAATGGGGAACCTAAGCCTAAAGGCAGGCCTAAAAAGAAACCTGTCTTTGTCGGTCCTAAGAGACCTAGAGGAAGGCCGAAAAAGACAGAAACCGACTAGCATATAGTACAAATAATTGAGAAACCTTTAATAAATATTTATTTGTTTTTAAACGATAAATTTTATATTAGGATTGAATGAAAGAAATACTAAAAAATAAAGTGTCTGCTTTAGACCGTTTTCTGCCTCAGAAGTTCACTCGCAATCTCACGGTGTCCTTTTGGTAACCAAAAGGATATCAACAAACTCAAAAAGCTTCTTCTCTCCATTGCAAGTAATGATCAATGAACTGCCTTGCCTCAAACCTCTAAATATGGTGTCGCCCTTCGTTACCAAGAAGGTCTTTAGTTCGTCAAATTTTTCCGGCTTGCCGTCTTTCCCAGGATAGCGAACTCTAATCGTAACCTCATTGCCGTCCTGAATAACCGGACCGGTGCCTTGAGACTTAACCAGAAAACGTCTCTCATCCTCTGAATTGATTTGTTTCCATCCTGAATCAGGATTGTCTAATTCATTGCCAAGTTTTCGCAAAGCCGAAAGCATATTGCTTTCTATTTCTTTTCTACGTACTTCTTGTGTGGCAATTTTCTCTTTCACTCCTGAGTACACACAGAGAATGTATGGAAACTCAATATTAATCTCGTAGTTTGTGTCGCAATATTGAGCAGCAAAATCCAGAAGATATTTTCCGTGCACAAGGCCCGGCTGCTGGTAGTACAAAGAATCGCCTCGGCGGCAAGCAATAAGTTCCGCAGGCGAATTCACAAGGCAAAGCCGCTGGGCCTTTTCAGCGCTGATCGCTTCTTGTGCAAAGAAGACTGAAAACGCAATGCTTAAAGCTACACCGATAGCTGGAATAACAGTTATTTTCACAACTCACCCCTTAGAAATACTCTTTCCTTAGCCACTCTTGGAAAAAATCATCGTCAATACGTATCCCGCTGGCATCCTTATGAAGAATGCCATGCTCAAGCAAAGCTCGAGCTGAGGATTGCACACTGCTAACCGAAGCCAAGCTATGCCTATTCACAAACTCTGAGGACGACGGGCTTTCGACAGAACCGTCCTTGGCAACGGCGAAAACCAAACATTTTTGGTTGAAGCTTAATCTCGAAAGAGCCTCTTTGTAGAAGACAGAGTATTCGTCAACGATGGAATTAATGACGTTGTCCAAAATTTCATTCGTAACAGAACCGTTTTCAGGTGTCTCCACGAAAAGTCGATTCAAAACCAACTGTATCGGTCCTGTGCGGCCTGAAAATTTTGAGTAGACGCTTTGGAAGATCTCAGCAGAAATCCTTTTTCCTGCCTTTTGAAACTTACTTCTTGCAAAGGACCAATATTCACTGAACTCGATAGGTCTCAATTGGATCAGCTCTGGTCTTCTGAAGACAACACCATGCTTTTCGAGAAACTGTACAGAACAGCCTTGTGTCTCACAAACTGAAAAAATCATTCGAACGCTCGAATGGCTTTCGATTGTCTTTCCTAATGCTCTTGCTCCATCGACATCTCTGAAGGATGGCAGCTTTTCAAAACCGTCAATTGCTAATACAACCTTCTTGTCAAAGCCTTCAAGAAATGAAAAGGATTCTTCAATTACCTTTTCCGGCTCTCGTATAGAACCCAAGCTAAAAGAAGGTAATACCATCTCAAAGCTCGAACCTATAGTCATGCTCAACCCGAGTCTCCAACAGAGGCCGACAAGCTTTTCGAAACTTCCATGATCGTTCCTTAGCGATCTGAAAATACCGTCAACCAGAACAAAAGCAAATTCTTTAAGGCTCCCGCAAACACTGGCATCAACGCAAAGACACCCGAATTCTTCTTTGAAGCTGGCTTTTTGAAAGACGTGTTCGATAAGATGATTCTTCCCTAACCTTCTTGCCGAATGCAGGACAACATTCTTGCCTTCACGAATGCACTCCTCTAGTACTTTGACCTCATTTGAACGACCACAAAAGTATTCCTCAGAAATATAGGCTCCTACAACAAAAGGATTCTTCATGTTATTTATTCTTTAATTATTTATTTTTTAATAATTTTATTTCAAACAATCTCACTTTATTTAAAAAGTCCTGTCTATTGCGGGTAAATTTTCTCTTTTAACTTCAAATAAATGACAGTCTTTGCCTTTACAGGAAATTGTGAACTTCAACAAAATTACGTACTTCATTTATTAATTCCACCATCTGAAGGCCTTCTGTAATAAAGTTGGTCAAATTCCCAGCTTCTCTCACCAGATTATATTTGTTAACATTTGTAATCTAAATATCGTTAGAAAAATTTGTACCTTTAGGCAATGTTTAATCCAAGGCTGTGAAGTTTGGTATACATTCCGTCGCATTGATAATGAGGCCACTGATGGACAATTTGTTCGAAGCTATCAATCAGGGAAGACTGGACCTAGTAAAAACATTTTTAACTGATGACCCAAATTTAATTAATAAAGTTGCCTCTGTAGACGAAAAAGAATTTACTCCTATTGAGCTAGCTCTCTCTCGTGGCTTTAAAGACATAGTCAGGGAAATTATTAAGTTTCCCGATTTTGACATCAATAAACAAGGCCACAATCCGTTGTTATTAGCTATAAGATTAGGCGATACGGAAATCGCAGGCGAATTACTAGAAGCCGGAGCGAATCCTAACTATTTCCAAAAAAATACAAGTAGCCCTCTTCTTTTAGCCCTAGAAAGCGGTTTCTTCAAGTTAGCTGATAACTTACTCAAAAAAGGAGCTGAAATTGATGCGAGAGACGAAAAGGGATGGACGGCCCTGATACATGCCGCATATAAGGGACATACTCAAGTAGTAGATTTCCTTCTTTCAAATAATGCAGCTGTCAACATCTGCAACAACGATGGTTGGAGTGCCATCGTCGGGGCGTTTGCTTTAGGTCATGAGGGAATAGTCTCGAAATTGATAAATTCTGGCGCCTTATTCAGCGAAAAATACGCCCAAGCTGCTCTTCTAAATTCCTACCTTTCTGGAAATATAGAACTAACAAAAAAGATAATAAAAGAAGTCTCCAATCCAAATATAAAACTTAACAACGCGTTGCCCCTGGTTTGTTGCTGCGCTAAAAGAGGAGACTATGAAGTAGTCAAGTTACTTATCGAAGCGGGAGCAAATCCTAATTCCTTAGATCTAAATGGTCTTCCTTTACTGTCCATTCTTTGCGAGGTTGGGAACTTGGAATTGATAAAGTTGTTGATAGGACATGGTGCGAGCGTCAACTTTGGAACTGAGGGTAAACAGCCAATTTTTGTGGCGATAAAAAACAACTGCGTCGATGTTTTGGAATACCTTGTAGAAAAGGGTGCTAACGTTTCAGCAAGAGATGAAGAATATGACACCGTATTAATTTATGCAGTGAAAAAGGATCGGCTCGCCATAGCTGAATATCTAGTCAAGGCGGGAGCGAATCCATTTACGGTTAATAAAGTGGGTAAAAACGCACACTCTTGCATTCCTTCCAGAACATCGTACAACTTAGATAAGTGGTACAAGTGTTTTAATCAATTTCAAAACAATATCCAATGATTGACGCTAACTCTGTTTTTGACGCGGTGCGTCGCGATTACTCTCACCTTCAGAATGCAAGCGCCCCAGAAATATTGGACTACTTTAGACATAATGAGGAGCTTGAAAATATTGGTCATATAAGTAATATCAAAGGCATCGTGTTTGAACAGGAGATTACGGATGCTCTCCTACAAAACGGCATTCACGCGGAGATGTTCGAAGCCGTTAACCATCCTTTAAGTGATATTGCTATCTTCGATGAGTCTGACAACATTATCGGGGAATTCCAGCTCAAGGCAACGGACAGTGTTGCTTATATTTCTGACACTATTGATAACAATCCAGACATTCCAATCATTACTACCTCTGAGGTCGCTTCTCACTTTTCTGATGTTCCAACCATAATAGACTCTGGAATCACGAATGAGGGGCTAACGGAAGCGGTTACAAACTGCTTATTTAACGGTCCTGATTTTTCCGCAGACATTTATTCAGCAGGGGACTCAGTTAGCGACGAATTATTCGACTCAGTTTCTGACAGTATCCTCCCAGTTCCAGTAAGTAAAGTCGGTTTGTTCATAACATTAATTAAATATGGATTAGGAATATTTTTTTAGTTATCCTGCAATACTAAGGATATGTCTGTACTATTTTCGTCGTGCTAAGCCACTTTTCTTTATGTATCTAAAAATTGAAATACAGCCTAAGTATCCTTACGACGAATTTTGTGTTTGGAAAATCGCAATTTTCTAAACATAAATCTCAATAATCCCATAGAATCATACTTGTGTTTAATTTTTAAGTAAAAACTAAACACAAAAACTATTCTTTCTTCTTTGTGCCTAAAAACTTCAAGACGATTGGTTTCAATGGACAAGGATGCTTTTAGGTTCTCTGATCAATCCAATATGTGTTTTTCAAGGTATAAAATGATAAGAAAGCCCTTCAATCTCCAAAAACTCCCCTTAGACCAACGTGAGGAGCTACCATGGGGAGATTTCGGCACCCTGAGTTTCTCTTCCCTCGCCAATCTATCCGGTTTAACTGGAATGATGAGAGCTTCTCCCAAAGCCGATTTGTTTTTGATTTCTTGGCTCATGAAGGAAGCACAGTTTTCGAATGAAATTGAAGGAACTGTGACTACTTTTGAAGAAGTCATGGGAGAAAATGTCGGAATAGTTGCGCCCGTGGAGCGCAAAGATGATATTCAGGAAGTATTGAATTACCACGAGGCCATGAACTATGGGTTGGACGAGATAAAAAACGGACGTCCCTTTTCAGTCTCCTTAATCAAATCTCTTCATGCTTTACTTTTGAGAGGTGCCCGTGGAGAACATAAGACCCCGGGTGCCTGGAGAACTGTTCAAGTCCACATTGGTAAACCTGGCTCTTCTTTAGAACAGGCTTCTTACGTCCCTCCGGACCCTTTGTTCATAGAAGAACTCATAGAAAACTGGGAGCTTTTTGCCCGAAGAGAAGATTTACATCCGATTATTCAAACAGCTGTCCTACACGCACAGTTTGAGATGATTCATCCTTTCTTAGACGGTAATGGAAGGATGGGGAGACTTTTGATTACCTTATTTCTTGCTTCCAAGAGGATTCTTCACACCCCCTGTTTTTACATCAGTGCTTACCTTCAAAGACACCGCGGAGCTTACTATGCTTCATTGGCACAAATCTCAAGAAATAACGATTGGAATCCCTGGATTTCATTCTTCTTAAATGCTGTGGTGGAACATTCGAAAGCAAACGCATCTCTTCTGATGAAGATGACAGATCTTTACGAGATCTCTAAAACCCAATTTGCAGAAGCCACCAATTCTTCTCTGGCGGTGGAGTTGCTTGATTATTTATTCGCTCAACCAATATTTACTGTTCCAAACTTGATTAACCAAACCAAAGTGAAGGCCTCAAAAGCGACTCTTCTCCTCGCCGCTCAAAAGCTCGAAAAAGCTGGGTTAGTGACAAAAATTAGTGAAGGAAGAGGAAGAAGACCGACCGTTTGGAAATTTGGAGCTCTTGTTGATCTTATCTGATTTCTCTCAAGTATGCGAACGGTCTTCGCAATGGTGCGAACTCCGATACTCA